>Ga0194120_10000808_pt1 | contig 58844 bp, 21 predicted proteins | sample TA2MahCa65mmetaG_FD_148642 | JGI IMG/M metagenome (GOLD analysis project Ga0194120, IMG submission 148642) | Freshwater microbial communities from Lake Tanganyika, Tanzania - TA2015019 Mahale Deep Cast 65m | ecosystem: Environmental > Aquatic > Freshwater > Lake | place: Tanzania: Lake... | reverse complement strand
CCATAGAACCCTTGTTCCAAACGATCACACCTTGCTGTAACCATTTAGGAAGATTCTCGTATGCTGTCTGTAATCTTCCTAATAGGTCACGAGCAGTGGATGCTTTGTTGGCAAGAATACCAATGTTGGAACTATCATTAAACAAAGCATAGTGAAGTAGATAAGAAACCACAACAGTAGATTTGCCTGTCTGACGTGGCAACTTAGCAATATTGAATCTATTGTTATGAAATTTATCAACTAATTCTTTTTGGAATTCATACATCCTAAAAGGAATAAGACCTTCATCAACAGAAACAATTTTGACATAATTTAAAGCAAAGTAAACGGGGTCTTCTTTACATTTAATATATTCTTCAATTTGTTCCCTAGTAAAATCAATAGGAACATTTGCTTTTTTTAATAAAGGATTACCAAGATATACACCATCAGCCATAATTTTGTTTATAAACGGACATTAAATTTAAATCTTCCATTCTCTTCTTCCACCCATCACCTTCTGTAGTTCCTTTACATGGATTGATGCAAGTATTATCACCGAATTTATCACAAACCAAAGAAGCTAATGTTGTATCATCTCCTTTTTTGTTAGTTCCACTCCAGTAATGCTGCCCATTAATCCAGTTCGCCCCGCATTTAGGACAGGTTTTAATATTCATAAGACTTACAATAAGACGGCAATTTATTATATAGTATACTTTAGTATCGTGAAGTAGCAATTAAGACATGTTATGTTAGCAATCCCAAGCACGAAGTTTATATTAGTATTGGATTGTTAGTTGTATCATAACGTTGATAGGCAGCAGGAGTTCTGGTAGTATTATCAGAATTTCTTGCTTGATATGTTCCAGGAGTTCTTACAGTATTGTCTGAATTCCTTGGCACATAATCACCATTCCATACATCATATGTCATAGTTGACCAACCTTCAGTTCCAGAATAAAGAGTAACTGAATATGATTCTGGTTGAGCATCAACTGGATTGTTATCCTTATCGTATCTAATGTAAGACATTTTTTATTATTATTTATTCTTCTGAAATTTTCTTGCCCATTTCTTTGAGCATCTTCTGTAGATCAGCTGTAGAACCAAGAAACATAGTATTGTTTACAGTTGTTGGAGCAGAACCTTTTATTGGAGCATCTAGATCTTTCATCTTCTTCTGTAAATCTATAAGCTTATCGGTCATGTCTGAGACCTGCTTCATAGCGTTTACAGCGACTTCATACGCTCTAGGGTGTCCAGACTCCTGAGCAACCTCTAAGGCGCCTTGTACCGCCTCCTGACCTTTCTCTATGAGATCGTATAACTGACCCCTGGTATATTCATAATCTTTTTCTGGGTCTTCTTGCTTCTTAGGAGCAACTGGTGTTATTTCAATATTCTCTGGTTTTACAACATCAATGTCAAATATTTGTTCCATATTTTTTTCAAACTCATTCATAAGATCAATACAATTCTATGCCCTCGTTAAATCCAAAGTCATCGTCAGCAACAACTAACAAATCATCAGCTTGATCAATATCTCCATCTGCATCTTTATCTTGGAGAGCTTTTGGTGTATATGTAAATTTAGCATTTCTCTTATGTTCATTCAGATCTCCGAGTGTCTCGTAAATTATTGCTTTACGAATGATATCAGCCTGGTTAAATGGACCGTAGATATATGATTTTGCTGTAAAATTTAAAGTCCAAACAATTGTTCTTCTTGATAGAAAATCTCCATCCCAATCATCCTCATAATTAATATTATTTAAACAAATTTGAATATCTTTTTTCTCATTCATGTCTGGGATCATGTTAAGAGTGATATTAAAATTTGGTTGAAAAAATGGTAATATTTGCTCTAAAATTTGTAGACCATCATCTTGGTTCTTAGCAATAATACCAAGTTCAAATTCTAAATTATAAGGTACGGGAACATATTGAACCTTTACTTCATTTCCGTTGTCATCTATAATATTTCTATACTTTTGAATCGGACTAGTTTTTCTAGACCCATCATAAGATACGTTAGACAATTCAAAATAAATTCTAGGTAATACGATAGCAACTCTTCTTTTTGAAGTAGTATCTAAATTCTGTTCAATCCTAGTTAGAAATTTTTGTTTAGGACCATAAGCAATAGGAACCTTTTCAACTTCTAGAACATCTCCTGTTTGTGGATCTATCTTTCTAATTTCAATATTATTGAATAGAGTTCCAAAACCAACTACAGTTTTTTTAATTGCTTCGTTATAAAAATGTCGTCCTAACATCAGATACTACCTGTAAAATTACCATATTCACCAAAAGGATTTCTTTCTGCCCAGTCAACTATATCGTCACCAGCATCTTCAAAATCTCTATTCTTATCATAATTGCTATTAGTATTATTTAGAGTATCAAATGATCCTACCTCCCACACAGCTCCGCTATCATCCCCAGTAATGGTGTCTTCGTCAGCAAAATTTCCAGTACGATTAACTAATTGTAATACTCTGGTTGTTGAATCCCATGATTTAACTTTTGCCATAATATTACCAGGGGTGCTAGTTACTAATTCTCCTGGTGTGAAATTTCCAATACCACCAGAACTCATAATTAAACCAATAGCAGAACTAAACAACTGCTCTATTTCATCAATTTCATCAACACCAGTATCAATATTATCACTGCCAATTTCGTAAATTTCTGCTACAATAGTGTAGAAATAAATTTTTCCCAACTGGAAAAAAGGACTAATTCTTTGTACAAATTTTATTTCATATAAAGCTTTAGTCAATGGGACGTAAAGCAAATCACCTTCATTGGGTCTTTCTGGAATTGTTAATGTATGATTATTAGAAGCTTGTTGCCATCTTCTTTGAGACACAGTAAATCTAATTTCATCAGTAATTCTTAATCCAAATTTACTAATGAATTCTGATTGATTTCCAAATCCCTCTACATTTTGTAGAAGCATTTCAATTTGAAATTGATCTTCATATTTTGAATAGATAACATCATCATCCCCCAAAGGACCTTCCTTTAAAATAGTCCTGGGTAGATAGTAGATATCAGAACCAAACAATTTAATCTGTTCGTCTGCTAAATCTTGTAATAGATTTTGTTCCCCTTGGTATCCATCATAATACGTGGGAAAATAAGGACTGGTAGGCATATTATCCGATCATATCGATTGGTGGGAGTGTATACTTAGTAGGCATATCATCTTCTAATTGTTGTATCTCAGCAATAGCATCTTCATACAACTGTCTTCCATTTAAATTTACTCCACCAGGAAGAGTTATGTTATTGTACTTAATTAAATTCTGTCCCCATTGCTTCTTCATTAAAGCAGTAGCATATCTTTTGAGGAAGCTATCGTTATATACTTGAGACCAGTTTTCTGGATCTAAAGCACGATGGCATTCGATTAATAGATAATTGCCTGGTATCAATCTTGATTTATCAATATCAATATATAAACGATCTTGACGTTTGTTAAATCTAAATTGTACTACAGCACCAGTATTAACAACCATGTCAAGCGTTTCAAAATACTGACGAATCATATAATAATTTGGCATGTCAAAATTACCAAAAGCAAACCCAGATGAGAATGAAAAAATATCCATCAAGAAATACTGGTTGCTTAAACCAAACAAATCATTACGAACCCAATTAGAAGAAACGCCAAATACTTTGGTGATACCAATAACATGATCTGGAACTTCTATAAAATTATTTCTATTTTCCCACGTAGCAGAATAAGGATCTAAGGTAGTTTCTGATTCGTCTGAACTGTCAAATCTATTATAATCGTCTTCGGTAATTTCATGCTTTAAGTACATTGTTTCCACGCCATCATAGTGCCACTCTTGATAAAACTGAATAGCTGTATCAATAATATCATCAACTTGATCATTATCTATGTTAATCTGTAACACAGGATAACCAAGTTGACGTTTACAGTAATCAATTAACCCCTGGCGAGTAGATGGTCTTGCCATGTATTTAAATACTCTTTTTTATATTTATACCCTATCAAAAATGAAGGGTCCGCCAGTAGACTTGCCAAAAACTAATCTACCGTCAGCATCATAACCAGTATCTTTTGCTATGTACTGAGAATCATTAAATTTAACCTCACTGTTAATTCTAATTCCTTTTACGATACATTCCCCACAAGGCATGGCAATCCAAAATCCGTTCACATAATTAAATTGATAATTACAATTCAATTCCCAATCCATATTATATGATTGAAATATTACTTCTTTTTCTGTAATATATTCATACTTATGATACTCTTGTCTATAAGGTCTACCCCTAGGATATTGATACTCATACCAATTTTGAGACATCAATTTATTATCGCCCAAATCTTTATACACAATACGGATCATTGCGAATTGTGATGGATAAGAAAACGCTTGTTTTTTATTTAAATATTGCCCTATAATAGATTCAAATTTCATATCACCTCACAATAAAAAACCCCCCGAAGGGGGTGGTTTAATCATTCTACAACTTCAGTTTCGGAAACGGGAGTTTCTTCTGCTGAAACTTCTTCCTTAGGATCTAAAATTTGGAGAGTTTCTAGACCCCCTTGTAGTTTGGTTCTATACTCTCTTGCTTTTGATAGATCTTCTTCAAGTTTGGTAATTTGCTCATTAATATTTTTGAGTTGATTCTCAAAATTTTCTCTAAGAGCGGTAGTGTCAGTAGACATAATAAGTTCCTCTTTAATAATACTGTACGAAGGATATTGTAACATAATTATTTATGGTTTGTCTTTGAGAGATTTAATTTCCTCTTGTAGCATATTTATTTGAATTTGTTGTTCTTTGATTGCCTCAATGAGGACTGATACCATATTAGCATAAGCAACAGTCTTCATGCCATCTTCATTTTCAAATATAACTTCTGGAATAACTTCCTCAACCTCTTGAGCAATTAAACCAATCTGGTGAGTATCAATATCAATTCGATCAAATTCTACACCTCTAAGATTTAGAACTTTATCTAAAGCATTTTCAATTGTTTTGATATTTTTCTTAAGTCTGATATCAGAACTTGCTGTTACTGTACCAGTTACAGTAACATTACCTGCGGAATTGATTTCTAACCTATTTGAAGTAGAACCACCGCCATACAATCTAGTAAGACCACTATTAGTATTACCATAACCAATATACATACCGTCATTGGCGCTGGTGCTATTGTTGTTTCTAATAATACGAGCATTTAAAACAGTGTCAGTATTATTAGGCATACCAGCAGTGGTATTGACTGCTGTGGTAGCATTACCTACGGTTAATGTTGATGGGTTAACCCACGTTGGGGCACTAGCGCCAGTGTTAACAACTAATACCTGACCAGCAGATCCAATGTTTAATTTAACAGTTGTTGAGGCAGCAGATTGATATAAGAGATCGCCAGCAACACCAGCAGTAATATTTGCAGCAGAGGCAACAGAAAGACCAGAAATATTAGACCAAGCAGGCGCCGCTGCTCCACCAATCAGAACCTGTGTATTCTGTCCTGCCGCTAAGAATGCCGTTGCTCCAGGACCGCTTTGGTAATGTATTTGTCCAGCACCACCACCTGATACGTTAGCAGCAGCTCCAACAGTAAGAGTTGATTGGGCAACCCAACCAGGAACAGCAAGGCTTCCACCAGACCTTAATATTTGACCAGCCTCGCCTGTTGGTAATTTAGATGTAGTATTAACGGCAGACTGATACAAAATTTTATTGGTATCGGCGGCGATGCTGGTAATGTTGCCAGCAACAATTGAAGATTGATTAATATAAACTGGTAATTTGGAGGAACTTAGAGCAAGAACTTGTCCAGCAGATGCTGCTGCCACAGGAAGTTTTGCTGTTGCTCCAGTACCAGATTGATATAGAATTTCTCCAGCAGCACCACCACTAATATTACCAGCAGTAATTGTATTTGGATTAATCCAAGCAGGTGGGTTATTTGCTCCTTGAGTTGATAAAATAAATCCAGAATTTGATACTGGCAATTTAGCTGTTGCTCCAGCAGCAGATTGATATAGAACTTCACCAATAGCTCCACCATCCACATTACCAGCAGTGATTGTATTTTGTGCTACCCAAGAAGGAGCCGTAGCACCAGCATTTACTACCAATACCTGGCCAGCAGATCCAATATTTAATTTAACAGTTGTTCCAACGTTAGATTGATATAAGAGATCGCCACGTACACCAGCATGTATGTTACCAGCAGTAATAGAAGATTGGTTGATCCAAAGAGGAGCTGCTCCAGTTCCTTGTGAACTTAATACTTGACCAGCTGTTCCTTGTGAGAACTTGGACGTAACATTTACGGCAGATTGATATAGTAAAGATCCAGTATCACCATCAACGCTAGCAATATTACCAGCAGTAATATTGCTTTGTGCTGTCCAAGAAGGAGCCGTAGCATTGGTATTTACTACCAATACCTGACCAGCAGATCCAATGGTTAACTTAGAAGTTGTTGAGGCAGCAGATTGATATAAGAGATCGCCAGCAACACCAGCATGTATGTTACCAGCAGTGATTGTATTTTGTGCCACCCATGAAGGATTTTGATTAGTTCCATTAGTCTGGAGTAAAGATCCAGCAGCACCTACAGGTAATTTTGCTGTTGCTCCAACGCCAGATTGATATAATACTTGCCCTCGAACTCCACCATTAATATTACCAGCAGTAATGTTAATTTGTGCTGTCCAAATAGGAGCCGAAGACCCACCTACTACCAATACCTGACCAGAAGTACCAATTCCTAAAACTGTTGTTGTATTTGTTCCTGATTGATAAAGTAGAGATCCAGCAGCACCACCAGCAGAAACGTTAGTAGCACTTGTAGCATTTCCACTTAAAGCTCCATTGAATGTTTTAGCTGTTAATCTTCCTACAGATGGATTAAAGAATAATCCAAGTGAAGAGTCTGAGCTATATTTAATATCTGCTGGGGTTTCTGTAGATGAGAAGAATCCAACCACCAAATTAGTTGATGTAGCAGCATCTGATGTAACAGCAATTTTAGTTGCTGATCCAATATTAATCGCTGATGGTGAGGTCCATTTAGGAGCAGTGGCGTCAGAATTTACTGTAAGAATTTGGTTGGTAGTACCAATATTTAATTTTGCTAGTGTTGGGGTTGTTGCTGAAGCATACAACATATCACCAATAGCATAAGCATTGATTCCTGTACCACCTCTAACAGCAGCTAAAGTACCAGCATTAGCATTGTTGACGTTTGTATAATAACTACCATCCTGATCATCTAGTAAATCAACATTTAAATTTGTTACTTTAGTCGTAGAAGTTACAGATAATGGAGAAGTACCTGTAGGCGCTGGAAGAATTAATTGACCAGATTTATCAAATGAGAATGTACGAAGAGTTGATACAGTTTGATCTGCTGCTTTAGAAGCATCGTCTCCAAATACAAAATCTAGTCTACCACCAGCACCAGCACTTACACCATTGGCATCAGAATGCCTAATTAAGAAACCAAAGTTTGAAGTTTGATATTTAGTGCCATCATTAATGTATAAACCACCAGCAATATGAGATCCAGAAGTTCTGAGAATTGATTTATCTCTAGAGTTCCAATCTCTATCATCTAAGAGATCGGCATCTAAACCAGAACCAGAACCATCATTATTTTCATTCCAAATTCTATAATCATTAGTACCAGAACTGAAGAATATTGAGCTATTATTTTTAGCAAAGAATCTAATTGTTCTGTCGGCATCTACTTGTGCCCATGTTGTTAATGTATCAGCAGCACTTCCATCGCCAATACCAAAGTACAATGAAGTTCCATTATGACCTATTGCCCAAGATTTACCTACTCCAGCATTACCGCCAATACCAATAACAGAGAATCCTCCACCATCTGCTAAATTACCAGCAATAACTTTGTTAGAATAAATATCAGGATCAATAATTGTGTTATCTGCTAATTGAGCAGCGTCATTAATAGTTACGAAACTTGATAATGTTGTAACTCCAGTTACGGTTAATGATCCAGCCGTTGCTGTATTCTCATCAGATCTCATTACCTGAGATTTTGTAATACCTTGTAAGAAGTTGGCATTCAGACCTGAAATATCAGTGTCATTTCCAGAGTGCCAGACAGTATTGCTGTTATAAGTAAATCCATTACCAGTAATATTTAAAGCACCATTACCACTATTAGTAGTACCCCCAGTGACTTGGAATCTTACATCATATTCATTGAATGCTCCGCTTGAATGGAAATCAATGATAGCACCACTAGAAGGAGTGTTGTTGGCAACATTGTTACCATCATTTCTTCCTAAGATTAATCTAGCTCCAGTACCATCATCTTGTAATGTAGAAGAAGTATAGGTGGCAAATGGCGAAAGTCTTAGTGAATTCCATGTTTGTTCAAAACCAGTAAATCCAATTTTTGTAGCAGAACCAATAGAACCACTATCTAATTGAATTGTAAGAATTACGTAATTAAGTTCTGTTTTAACCTCTTCTACAGGGAATTTTTGCTCTATCAGCTTTAATGTTGCTTGACCAACTACTTGGAGAATATCATTGTATAATGAGTAAGTGGTGCCAATTACGAAGTTAAGATCTCCGTTATTTAATCTTCCAGAGAAATAAATTTCATAGTGTGCTTTGTCAATATATCTAACAGTAGTTAATGATTCTAAGAATTTCTTAGAAGACATTATTGGTTGTAATCTGGAATCATTGATGCTGCCACCATCAAGGTTTAGAGCATTTGTATAGAACTTGGCATCTTTTGCTTGTAGTTTATCAGCATCTAATCCAGATCCAAATCCATCATTACCAGAAGTCCATACCTTATACCAAGGTGAGAAAGCGTTTGTTGGATCAGTTGGGATAATGTTTCCTGTACCACGAATGTACATATTTGGAACAACATCATCAAGAGTTGTAGAAGAACTAGCACCACCACCACCTGTACCAACGTTAAGAGTACCATCAGTAAATGCTAACTGTTTTAAACCACCATTACTAGCATCTGTACCAATACCAGATGGTCTAATAGTCAGTAATGTTACACGCTCTCCTTCATCTTCTAAGGTTCTATCAACTAGAGAAGATCTAAAATTAGAAGATATTCTTGCTGCCAAACTTAAACCTGATCCGTAAGCAGAAGGAGCTGGTACAGCGTTGATGGAATCTGTTATAGTTTCTACTCTAGTTGTAGTACCAGATTTGCCAGTAATATCAATTGAATATGTACCAGATAATCTATCTGGTCTTAGAGTGCCAGATTCTAAGTTTGAAGCATCAAGATAGAATACACCTTGCTTACCATCAAGTAAGTCAGAATCTAATCCTGATTCTGGACCAGTTTTTAAAGTAACTGCTCCATCAGGACCATATGTATATTGTGATTTCTGGAATCTAGCAACACCAACTGTACCAAAAGGATCTAATGATGTTGTTTGATTTGTAACTCTCTTGACATCCATTTCGATGCTAGAGAAGTATGTTTGCTGAGTTGAAGCAAGAACAGTAAGTTTAGCGCCAGTTCCTAATCCTAAAGCACCTGGAATGGGATCGATATCAAAATCTTCTGTATATCCATTACCACCATCAGTTATAAGGGCATTAGTAATTAAACCATTTTGAACAGTAAATGTTGCTTTAGCACCAGAACCTGTATTTGAACCGAATAGTTCTACGTTATTGAACGTACCAGTTGAGAATGGAACTCCAAACTGAACTTCTTTGTTTACTATATTAGCAGTATTATTTGCTGATAAAGTAATTGTTCCCGAAGTTCCACTATCAAGCTGAATGCTGGTGATAATAGCATTGGTAGCAACTCCCTCAGCAGTTACCTTTTGCCCAATAACAGCTTTGGTAACGTCAACTACGCTAATTGTATTTTCTCCTATATTACCATTGGTAATAGTTGAAGTGTAATAGTTACCTGGACTTTCTATAAAGATGCCAGCAGCATATGCTCCTTTGGTGAAGTTAGAATCAAATTGTAATGCAGTTTCTGTTCTTATAATGGTAAATACTGTACCAACAGGGACATCATTAATTAGCGTAGAACTTAATACAACTCTAGTATTACCACCAACAGTTAATATTTCAAGAACAATTGTATCTGCTGACACACCATTACCAATAACTCTCTGTCCAGTTTGTATTAAACTCGTTAATGGAATAGTGATGTAGTTTACTGGCGGGATTAAAGGATCACCACTTCCAGGTGAGAATAGAACAGTTTTTACTAAGAATTTAGATTCTGGTAATTTAACACCTTGTACAACTGGTTTAAATGATTGATCGCCCCTTAAGAATGTAAACGAGTTTGCTGAACCAGTATTAGGTAATGCTAATCTAGAAGTAGAAATAGTACCAGTAGTAATAGAAGCAGCATCAATAGAAGCTGATGTCAGTGGAACCCAGTTAAATTCATTTGATCCTGATGTATTAACAACTCTAGATATGTTTACTGTGACAGGAGTAGCATTATGACTATTAATATTGTCAACATCAGTAAATTTAACAGAATTTTCAATATTAATAGAAACTCTACTTTCAACAAAAGATGTTAATTGAGCTCTTTCCCCGACGTAAACATAGAAACATGTACCACCATCTGCTGGTTGAGGAATGCCAGATTGACCAGAGAAAGCAGATGTTCCTGAAGTTCCCTCTGTTGTTACTTTATAAAGATTTGTTCCAACAAAAATTAAATCATCGACAAGATATGTTTGATTTGCTGACCAAGCAACTTCTCCTATAGAAATAGATACAGTTGGTGTGGTATCATATCCACTTCCTTTATTGGTAATTTCAACTGCCGAAATTCTACTACCAACAACAACAGGAGTTGCTGTTGCTTGAACACCATCACCTTGATTCGGAGCAGAGATAACTACAGATGGAGTTTCATTTAAATAAACATTACCACCGCCAGAAACTGAAATTGAGAATACAGTACCATATAAAGTACTAGTTACTGAACCAATAGCACCTGTTGCCGAACCAATAACTAATGATCCAGTTGTAAATGTTGTGGATATATTTGGAGGATAAGCTAAAAATTGAGTATCTACATCATTATTTAAAATATATGAAACTGTACCAGTAGCGATTTGAACTTCTGTATTGCCAGATCCAGCGTCAGTAATTGTTATAGGAATTTCGTCAATAACATTTTCTGGAGATGCTGCTAACTGAACAAAATTATTTGGAAGAACAATAAGATAATAAGACTCTCCAGCAACTATAGGACCATCAGTTGTTTGAATTGGGTTAACTGGACTTGATACAATTGAAAGAATTTGACCGCTAGAGAATCCAGTTTTAGGAGTAAAGATTTTATTATTTGCTACATCAACATCAGAAGCACTGATAGTATCATTCAATCTTGTAACTTGTACAGCAATATCACCAGAATTTAATCCTTCTAAAGCAAGTCTTTGGGAAGTGTTTTCTACTGTATAAACTTTAAATGGTCTGATAGGTGGAATTTGATCTAGATTAATCTTACCATCATTTCCTAGTTCTACAAGAGCATTTGGAACTGGATTTGTTGAATATGGTTTACCAAAATATGGACCTAGGTTATTAGTTACAAAGTCTCTAACAGCTTTCTGTGTTGGTAGTTTTTGGTTTGTAGCAGCAGCACCACCTAATGTTGGCGAAGCATCAAATCCAGTAACAACAAGATCACCACCACGAATACGTAAGAATTCAATTTCCGAGATAGATACTTGACCAGTAAAGTAAATGTTACCAGTTCTGTTTTCCATCTTCACGGTACGACCTACCTTGAAGTCACCTGCCTCATCAGTACCAGAAGCATATACTCTACCGTAACTTTGTGATACTTGCTCGTTATCTTCAATCTTCTGTCCACCATTTTCTGGTAGAGCATAGTAATTAATACCAGAACCAATATATTCAAACGAATGACCAGAAGAGTTAATGATAGATGGTCTGAATAATCTAATTGTTTTATTAATTAATTCTGAAGTGTTGAGATTGACTATCTGACCAGATTCTTTATTTTTTATTAAAAGAGCATCATTTAACTCAATTCTAGAACTAACTTCTCCAGTTCCACCAACTGTTGTTTGAGATACTACAGTTATAAAAAATTCAATGTCTGATACGACATTTTCATATCCATCAATTTTAACAACAAAGTTTTCTTGTGGTCTTCTTCCTAATCCATCTACACGGAATATTGTTTTACCAGCGCCCGTAACACCAATTTCGCTAATGGTAGCAATATCAAATACATATGGTTCTTCTCTATATCCAGTAGCACGTAGAGCATATGTACCAAAGTTTGAAGCAGAGTTGGTAACAGAAGCATATCCACCAGATTCGGCAAGAATACCATCTTGGCAGAAGATACAGAATACAGATACCAACTGAGTGTAACCATCATTCTTAACTAAGTATCCAGTGCCTCCCTGTGAAATAATAGTGAAGGCGTTAGCAACCATCGATTTACCTTGTGGGGCAAGCTTTGATGATCCATCTTCTTTCAAACCTGGACGAGGAACGTTAATTTGTTTAATCTTAGAACCATCAACTTCACAACCACCACCACCTAAGAATGAAATAATCGAACAGTTTTGAATATATGGAGAAGTTTCAATAATGTCATTGGCATTAATCATTCTACCACGAATTACTGGTCTGTTACCAGCATCAATCATTGTACCAGAACCTTGTACAATTGTTGGGTTGTAAAGAGTTCCTCGATTTCTAACAACTAAAGCAACGTTATCATTAGTAGCCTCTGGTAAATCTCCACCATTTAGCACAGCATCTAAGATGGCAAATAGATTAATTAATGTAGTAATAATATTGGCACATTCTGGATAGGATGTGTCTTCTGTAATGAATTCATCCGTAGACGCTCTTTGTAAACCTTGGAAATAATCACCAGCAAAAATACCAGGGAAGTTTGCTGGGAAGTATTTACGAGGATTGTATTGAGTGCCATAAGTAGCTGCTGGTAATGGAGCTCCAGATTGAGCTAAAGTACTATCAAGAATACTCCATAAAGTTTCTATGGTGCTTTGTACTGAAGCACATGACGTTGGATCTGTATTGTCATTAGTAAGAGGATCTGGGAGAATAGATAAATCAGTAAATGGATCTTCGTCTGTATATTCTCCTGGATCAGGTAAATTATTTGTAACTGCTAATTTAACTAGATTTTTAGCGTACTCATAAGCATATCTACTCTTTTGTAGTTCATCCTGAATAAAAGTAACAGCGCCAGTATTTGTTAAATAAGATTGAGTTGCTTGAATTGTAGCAGAGTTGCCTCCAGTAATTAAATCTTTAATCCAAGCGGTCATAATTAATTGAGTGTCTCTCAAACATTTTGCTTCATTTGGAATTGTTACAAGAGGATACTCTTCGTTAGCAGCACCTACTGCTTCCTCAGCGATATATTTAAAGTTTCTAGCAATAAGTCTAGCAGCATCAATTTTAGTTCCTCCAGAATCATTTGTGATGATGTCAACAAACTGCTGGAATAAAGATTCTATTGATGCTTCCACGAAAGCACACTGTGGATATCCAGCAGGATCTGGTAATATATCATTGTTTACGACATAATCTGCTGTGGCAAATTGTTTAGTATACGTTGTAGTAGCACTAGTCTTCCAATTTCTCATAGCAAGGACTGCTAGATCTTTTACCTTTTCAAAAGTTTCTATACTTTGAACTAGTTGATTACCAATATAGTCAAGGTGACCAGAAGCATTTCTATATAATTCGGCAGCTTTAATAGTTTCTGAGTTGCCGCCATATCTTAAATCAAAAATGAGAGCATCTAATACATAACCAATATCTCTTTGGCATGTAGCATTATCATACTGAGAAACAAGATTAGCTAATGAAGTTGAAGGATTAAGTGTGGTTAGATATGGATAGATATTTTCAATGTATCCAACTGCTTCCTGCTTAATAAATGTCTTATTAGCAGTGATGTTATTAGCAGCATCAAACCATGGAGCACCTACTTCACTAAATGAGAAGAATAGTTTTGCTGTTGTTGTTGAAGCATTTGCTGGGAAAGCAGCAGCTGTCAATGACTTAGAGTTACCTAAAGTTATTGTATTGCTTCCTCTATTAATTCCAATTACATAAGCATATGAATCTGGGGTAAGATCAGTGTATCTAAACTCATTAGCAGATACTCTCATTCCAAGAACAACGCCATTTGTGTTAGGAACTGTTACTACATTATTTCCGCTTACTGTCGTACAGTCTCTAATTTCAAAATTCCAATTTCTTGTGGCAGCAATTGCCATATGCTTGGCATAATCGTAAATGTGTAAAGTCTTACCTAATTGATCGCCAACAAAACCTACATCTAAAGTTGCTCCAGTTAAATAAGAATCTGCTGAACGAACAATACCAACAGTACCACCAAGAATTATATCACGTTGTACGGAGCGAAGGATAATTCTTAAATCTCTCTTACATTTAGTAATGTTTGGAATTGAAACACCAGGGAAAGAAACTTCTCCTGATGCTAATGCTTCGTTAATAATAAAGTTTTCATTAATAGCAATTTGATTAGCTGTATCTAGATTTGAATTTTCAGCATCACCAGTTAAAATATTAATGATTAAATCAAATCTATTTGTAATAGCAGTGGCAACATTCTGGCAATAAGGAGTTTCAGTATCAATAATTAAGAACTCATCTCTTACATAATCAAGATCTGTATACTCCTTCTGATAATATTGTTTTCCTGGGAATTCAATCCAATTTCTCATAGCAAGGATACATAGATCTCTTGCTTTTCTGAAAGCGGCAACAGATTGAATTAGTTGATTATCGATTAATTTGATGTTACCGTTTTGCTCCTTGTATAAATTGGCATAGTTAATACTATTTGCGTTGCTATCATTTAAAGTTATATCATTAATGACAGCATCAATAAGAAGCTTAATATCTCTCTTACACTTAATTTCGTTAAATGAATATGTTCCTCTATTTACAGTTATTCCAGATAAAGAATCTAAATCACCATCATTAATAGTTGTAGTAATAATAGAAACTAAAGTAGTAATTCCTGAAGCAACATCAGAGCAGACAAATTTATCAAAGTTTGTTAATCTTTCTGGATCAGCAGTAATTGATAAATCACGATAGTTCAATTGGTTTCTTATGGCAAGAATCATGAGATCTCTTGCTTTATTAAAAGCAAAAATAGATGCTGCTTCTTCATCAACCAGACCATTTGAAATTGGTTGCCCTTCTTGGAAATAAGATCTAGCAGCAGTTACTGATCTCCAGTTACTACCGTCAGCAACGTCTTTTGCTACAGCATCAACAATGATACCAATGTCTCTACGACATTTTGTTTCACCAATTCCAAACACTCCTTGTGTTTCTGGGAAAGCATCTAATCCAGTTAAAGATCCAGCAGTAATGACATCAGTAATAATCTTACTTAACGATGCGATTCCTGCTTGAACATCAACACATGCTGCAGCAGTTCCTGAAGGCAGATTTGGGATATTGCCACCACTTCCGTTATATTGGGCTGGTCCTGCAGTAATAGTTAAATCCTTAATTGTTAATTGATTAGTTACTGCTTTCCTCATCATATCACGAGCCATGTTGAATGCTGTGATAGATTGAGTTTCTTCGTTTACTAATCCATTTGAAAGAGGACTTGAAACATTTGTGAAATATTGATTTACAAATTCTCTTGAATATTTGTTACCTTTAGTAAATACATCTAAAGAAACTGCTTCTACAAACTTCTTAACATCACGCTTACACTTAATTTCTCCAACTAAAACATCGTAAGTAGCAGCAGCAAGGAAAGAACTTTTGGTTGTTCCTAAGTTTCCAGCAGTAATTCTGGTTGTTACAAGTGTCGTTAGAGTTGTAATTGCTGTTTGAACATCAGCACACGAAGAAGGATTGGCATTGCTTCCTGTTACAGGATCTGCTGTAATTGTGAGGTCTTTGTAATAAAGTTGATTGGTGATCGCTTGATTAATTACATCTCTTGCTTTGTTAAAAGCAACTACAGATTGTGCTTCCTCATTTTGTAATCCATTACTAATCCAAGAAGAACCATCGGGAGTGAAATAACGTGATAAGAATGTTCTCGTATTGAAATCGGTTAATTGACGTAAATCAGCTTCAATAGCAATAACAAATTGCCCAATATCTCTCTTACACTTTGTTTCTCCCTTGAGTGTAACTGGTTCTACTTCTGCTGGAAGACCAGTTAAATTACCTGCGGTAATTCTTGCTGTAATCAATGAAGATAAAGTATCAATAGTAGATCTTACGTTAGTACAGGAGTTAGGATTTGTATTTGATACAGCTCCAGATCCAGGTGCTGGGTCTGGAGTAATTGTAAGATCTTTAGCGAACAACTGGTTAGTAATCGCATTCTTCATCATGTCACGAGCCATGTTAAAAGCAACTACAGATTGAGCTGTTTCGTCTACAAGACCATTGGAAATAGGAATACCATTATTAAAATATTGTAGTACAAATTTACGTGAATATTTGTTTGATTTTAAAGTTAAATCTAGAGATACAGAATCAACAAAGTATGCTAAATCTCTCTTACACTTTGCTTCCCCAGCAGGAATCGTTCCTGTTGTTTCAGATGGTAAACCAATTATATTACCAGCAGTAATTCTATCTGTGACAATAAGTGCTAAGCTAGTAATAGCTGCTTGAACGTTAGCACAGGAGTCGGGATTTGTATTCGATACAGTTCCAGATCCAGGTGTTGGATCTGCGGTAATAGTAAGATCTTTAACTGTTAACTGGTTAGCAACAGCCCTATTCATCTCGTCTCTTGCTTTATTAAAAGCAACATTTGATTCCGCTTCTTCTCCTAGAAGACCATTGGAAATAGGAATACCATTATTAAAATATTGTAGTACAAATTTACGAGTATATGTATTACCACCACCATTAGAAATATCCAAAGATAAAGCATCGACGAAAATACCAATATCTCTCTGGCATTTTTGTGGATTTGGATTTACAAATTCTGGATTGAATATTAAAATAGCAGCATAAGCATTTGCTATAATTTCATCTCGATTTAATTGAATTAAACGATAAGCATCTTTAAATCTAGATGTAGGAGTTGTTTGAGCATCTCCAGGATAATAGAAATCTGGGAATTGTATAGCAATTTCAGCAGCAGCACGGTCAATAATTTGCTGCCTATTCTGCTGAATTAAACGATACGAATCTCTAAATCTTGAAGAAGATGTAGTTTGAGGATCGCCAGGATAATAGAAATCTGGATACTCCACAGCAATCTGAGCAGCAGCACGATCAATAATTTCTTGCTTGTTATTATAAATTAAATCCGCCGAATCTTCGTAACGGTTATTGTTGCCATCATTTTCTTTTACTAGATTATTGATGTTTAATGATGTTAGTACGTCAGTTACAACAGCAACTAATGATGTGATAGCAGATTGAACATCAGCACAAGCGCCAACATTATCATTTGGAATGTTTCCACCACCTCCACCATAAGTAGCAGCACCAGGAGTGATGGTTAAATCTTTAACTGTTAATTGATTAGCAATAGCTTGCTTCATCAAATCTCTAGCAGCATTGAATGCTGTTATTGACTGAGGAACTTCTCCTTCCAAACCATCTGGAATAAATGTGTTGCCATTGAAATATGTTAGAACAAACTTTCTGGCATAGGTGTTGCCACCAACAAATACATCAAGTGATACGTAATCAACTAACAAACCAATGTCACGCTTACACTTAGATTCTAGATCAGTTGGAGCTGGGGATGGAAGACCATTTGCTTCCATAGTAGCATAAGCAGTATCAATAATTTCCTGTTTGTTTAATTGGATTAATCGATAAGCATCTTTAAATCTTGATCTCTTTGTAGTTTGAGCATCGGCAGGGAAATAAAAATCTGGATGTTGTACAGCAACTTCTGCTGAAGAACGATCAACAATTTCTTTGATATTTTGAGTAATTAAACGGTATCCATCAGCAAATCTACTGAATTCGTCAGTAACTGAATTTCCAGGGAAAACGAAGTCTGGAAATTCTACAGCAATCTGAGCAAGTGCTTTGTCAGTAATTTCGTTTTTGTTTTTGAGAATAAGGTTAGAAGCGTCCTTATATCTCATCGACTCATCAAGATATACATCAGGATGAATAGTAACACTATCCATCTCACTTTCTAATGATTTACTTAGATATAAAATTTTATTTTCTACATCAATAGAAGTAATGTATGTATTATCTTGAATAGCGTCACCGCTAGTTACTAATTGCCCTACCTTTACTTTTGCAGTATTAGTTATTTGAATAAAAGATGGATAAGCATCAGCGTTTGAAGTATCAATAACTGTTTTGGTAAAAGTTGGTAATGGATAAGCAAATCCATCATATGTCTCTTTTAACCAACCATTAACTTCCTCAGCAATAAAATCTTTATTAAATTCTATCTGATTTGTAGCGTCAAAGTAACGATCATCCGTATTGTTTACTACAATATCATCAATTAAAGTAAATAAGTTTGTTAATGTAACAGCAACGTTAGTACATTCTGGAAATTCTGGATAGTTGGTAGTTCTTGGAACTAAATCATCTGTCCAAATTGGTGTAAATGATGTTTCACCTTCACTAAGTTTTAAATTAATATTTCTTGTTTTAAAGCCTGTTATTTCACCATCAGCAAAAGTGTGATCTGCTCCAGAAAGACCTGTATTAAATTTCCAGATTCTTATTTGAGTTGGAGATACAACTTCTTTAATGAAGTAATCTGTTTCTACTTGTTGTTCTAGATTATTATAAGAATATAATCTCATTTTGGGAACAAGACCAATTGTTCCTGCTGCTGAAACAACTTCAACAATATCACTATCTTTTTTAAACTTCAGACTAATTTTTGTTTGCCAATTTCTCATGGCAAGAATAGCATAATCTCTTGCTAATTGGAAAGCAAAACGAGATTGTCTATGCTGGTTATCAATATATTCAACTGATTGAGTAGAATTATTTCTATATGATTTTGCCGCTTCGATTGAAGTAGCGTTGCCACCATATGGGAGATCGGCAATAACAGCATTTAAAATATGTTTAAGATCTCTCTTACAAAGATTTTCTCCATCTGAAGCACCATCGTCAGAACTAACTGGTGGTAATCCAGTCAAATTGCCAGCACTAATAGCACTAGTTAAAATGGTTGTTAAAGTAGTAATAGCGGTTTTAACGTTAGCACAATTATTTTCCCCAACAGTTAAGTATGTTGTTGGATCATGAGTTATTGAAAGATCTCTATATGCTTTTAACGGCGAATAAGTTGGAGTTATAGGCAATGAATTGTTAACAGCTAATTTTGCATATTCAGCAGCTTTGGTGAAAACAGCAATAGATTGAGGTTCAACACCAACAAGACCATTAGGAATTGGCACTCCAGTAATGGCATTAAAATAAGATCTGGTTACAACAATTGTACTCTTATTTGATCCGTCATATAAATCATTTGCCAGACCTCTTAAAAAGATCTTGACATCTCTACGGCATTTACTTTTTAATGCTAAGTTTGCTGCTCCCCAAGTAGCAAAGTTTGATTCATTCCACAACCATCCAATAGCTTCATCGGCAATAAAATCTAAATTTTTGTAGATTAAATTTCTAGCATCTTTAAATCTTAATCTACTAGCATTTGTACCAGGATAGACAAAATCTGGATAACGAGAACTAATTGCTCCAGTAATTTCTTCAGCGATAAAATCTCTATTATTTCTAATAAATGTTACAGCATCTATAAATCTATATGATGTAAATGTAGAATCAGTAAATCCATATGGAGAGTTTAATAGCGAAATCTCGACATACTTTGTTTTTGCTTTTGCTTTACACTGTCCAATTGGTGGTAAATATACTGAGGTGTAACTTGGTTGAATTTGTTTCTTAACGACAATTCTTCTAGAAAAACCGTCAGCATCATATAAAACTTGATCAACTCTTTGAAAACCAAAGAATGAATTTAAAGCAACTGGGGCATTATTTGGTTTTGATATAAAAACAATATCGAATTCTTTAAATTCATGAAGACCAGCAAATTTAAAAATTATACCACCACTACCAGGAGTTAATTGACCATTATCACCTGGCGTTGGGTGAGTAGACCATTTACTAGCATCAATTTCTTCTACAATGTATTCTCTTAATTCTGTCTCGCCATATTTTACAACTTCACCTTCTGCTCTAGTTGATTTAAATAATGCTACGTTAGCTAGATAAGTAACAGAATTTATTACGTATGAAATAACTTCATCATCAGCAAAAGACTGTGATGGAGAATTATCATTTACTGTAATATTTAAAGATGCTTCTCTTCTATCACCCAAATAGATATATGCAGATGATCCGTTTACAGCATTTTTTGGTGTAGCTAATACACCACTATAAGCAATAGTTCCACTACTTCCTGAGGTGGTTACTTTATAAATTGAATTGCTTACTCTTACAATATCCCCAACTAAATATTCTTGCTCAGCTTCCCACACATAATCAGGAGCAGGAGTAGCAGAAATAATAGACGTTAAAGTTGCTGAACACGACGTTTGTTGCCCAACAATATTAGTTCCTGCTGTAATTAAAGCATTTAATTTAGCAACGTCACCAGTATGTTCTTTAATGTTAAGAATGGCACTTTTTTGCCCGAACATTTTGTGACCGATTGGGAACCTTCTTCTGAAAGATTCTGTCCCATCAATTCTAGTATCATTTCCACCAATCTCATCATCAAAGTAAAATCTTTGCTTATCATCAAATACAAAAGCAAAGTTATGAGTATATACTGGGTTACCTTCCGAATCCAAAGCATCACGGAAGGTAAGACCATTCATATAGTTTTGGTTGGACGCCTTGAACATATGGCGCCCTGGATTTACTGGTCTAACGATTACTAAACGTAAGTTATCACCAATAACCGAACACAATGGTGGAATTGAAATTGGGTTATCTTCGTAATATTCGCCACCAGCAACAATTAAAGTTTCTCTACTTGGAGTAGCAGCTGCTAATTGAGCAGCTTTTTTGATTGTCCTAACTGGTTTGGCAGGAGATCTACCATTATTTGTATCACTACCAATTTCAGAAGAAACATAGATACGACCACCTACGTCATTTGTGGCAACATTGTAAACAAATTCTGTGGTGGCAATTCTTCTACTTTGATCTTGTAGAGGAGGAGTAGCAGTTAACTCTGGATAAACAGTTTGACCGTAAAAAGGTAGATTCGCATTTGTTAAATTTGTGTATGAACCTAGACGTGGAGCTCTAAGTAAAATACCAGGAGTTACAAAATTTTGTACGTTTAAATTAGTAACCGTAGCACTATCGCTAACAATAGAAGCAGATGTTCTAATAGCACCAAGAACATCTAATTCAAAGTCAATAGTGTCTAATTCACACGTACCCTGAGCGGTAACTCCACCTAAAGGAGCTTCTGCAAATACTATTGTTGGTGGTTGAGAATATCCTCTACCAGGATCTGTAATAATAACTGAAATAATACTTCCAGTATCTGGATCTCTTACAGCACTTAGAACAGCTACTTTTGAATTTCGGCTAATAATATCTGGTTGTGATACTGTAATAGTTGGAGTAATTAAATATCCAACTCCAGGATTAGTAATATTTACTTTTGCTATCCTTTCGCCAGTCCTATTAAGACCTACTCTAGAAGCACCATTTTTTCTAACTACTCTAATAATTTCCTTACTTTCAAGTCCTTCTCCCGAACTTATAGTTACGAAAGATTTACCGTTTATATTAAGCTCAGTTGATTCAATAATTTGCTTGTTAGGATTGAACTTTAAGCTCATTTTTCAATAGCCCCGTATTTGCTGTTAAAAGTGAAAAACCTTTTATATAAAGGTATTTATGTTAAAAATGTTGATGAGATGATTTGTAGATAACACATCCACAAAACTTGCTGATTAGCAGTTCCTGGATTACCAGTAGCAGTAAATGATAAAAATCTATTTTGTATATATGGTACTACAGACCAAATAAATCCTGTTGGAAAATCTTCGGCAAAAGATGTTTCAATATCACTAATTTGTGTAATAGTATTATTAGTACATAAAACAGACAGATCATAATTTAAAGATAGTCTGTAAGAACTATCGGAAGCATTTGTAGCAACAATACTACTTTTTATTATGTTCAACGAGTTATTGGGAAGTTGTGGATAAACACCTAATGTCTGTGTATAATCACCCAATGTAAAAGTTTGAGTAGCCTGATTAAAAGTAGTTCTAGCAACTAAAATATAATCATTTTTTTGGGACAGGTCACCCAAAAAAGTATGATTTTGATTAAGCGTCGTTAAGTTTTTTAGTTCAATATTATGACCAGAAGCTACTTCTATAAAAGAAGTTACTACACCATCATTATCTTCTACACTGAATCCTTTACCAGCAATAAAATTTTGCTTAGACATTATTATTTTTTAATTAAAGTACTTGTGAATTTTGATGTAAATTCAACATTAGGATCATCATATCCAGGGATTTTATTTACTGTAATATTTAGCACACCATTTATTACGCCTAATGAATATTCAACTAATTTTTGTCCAGTAAATACATCACTACTTTCGGAGAAATAAACATTATTGGAATCATCTACAACAAATGTAAGCTCTGTTATTTCATATTCCGAAGCGGCAGAAGAAGTTTGTACTAATACTTTACCAGATCTATAAATGTTAGTATCACATGTACCAATAATAATGTCTTGAGTAAATGATACCCCAGAAATACCTTTAATTGTAAAATCATCTAGATTTACAAATTTGCCTGTGTTATCTACAAACGTTTCAAATGTTCCCTGATCATCATAATCTATTTCAATAGCAGCAGTTCCTGATCCTTGATTTGAGAATCTAATAAAATCAGTTCCATTAATATTTAAAGTTAGAGTATCTTTGTTTGTTGAAATAATAGGAGCATTATTAAAATTGATATTTAAAATGTCATTATTTAATGATAGATTTGTATTTCTTAGTTCTAAAATTTCTGGATCAACACCACTAGATTTTTTAACAGTTAGCAAATTACCAGATGATACTGTTGAAGTTAATTCAAGAACATCGCCTTGTAATTCTAACTTGCTCACACCAGCAGATTCACTGAATACTAAATCATATTTTTTGCTGGCATTGAATATTGTAGAAATAGTTCTTACTGTATCAAATTCTAATTTTGAAATAGATAATCTAGTAGAATTTACAGAATTATTATAGAAATAGAAGATGTTTTCATTTGCTGCTGGAGCAGATTCGGCAATTAAATAAGTATTACCATCAACATCTCTTACTCCACCTACAGATCCCCATTGGTTTCCATCATAACCTTCAAATCCCCACTGTTCGGTATTGAATCTAATTAATCCCCTAACAGCTTCTGTTGTTGGTCTTTGAGCGAAATTACCAACAGGAACTCTTAATCCAGTAGTAGTATCAATTTGTACAATACCATTTGTTGATGGTTTGATATTAATACCAGATCCAGAAACATCAGTAACTGAGAAAGTTATAGTATAACCACCAATATTACCAGTTAATGAATCATTTATTAAATAACCAAATCCACCACTTACAAAAGCAATATTTTCTGGTAGAATATTTTGGCTTTCAACCAATACAGAAATTACAGCACCAGATCCAGATCCGCCAGATAATACTATGTTGGAATAAGAACCATTACTAATTAAAGGAACATCAGGATCAAAAGTACTTAATCTACAGATAACACCAAAAGATTTTGTATTATAAGAAATATTTTGAATTAGTTGATTTCCAGAAAGAATTAATCCATTTCTAGTAACTATATTTCTTGAAGTTAAATCTCCTATGGTTGTTAAACTGCCTGTAGGAATATCAATTCCTAATGTCTGAGTATAATTAACAGTTCTAGCTACGATAGCATTTGAACCAGTTAACTGACCATTAAATACAAAATCGTTTGTTGAGTTACTTACATCAAAATTAAGATCACCACTATTTGATTTAATAGCATTAGTAGTAAATTCTAAGTTGTTGACGGTTAATTTATCGGTTAATGAATTATGATATACAGCACCACCATCAACATATAAATCGCCTTGAACTTCTAGACCTACATTAGTAGTCCAATAATTGCTAGAAGCATTCCAAGTAATAGTCTTATCTTGAGTCGCGTGTAGTGTAATACCACCACCATTAGCAGCAGGATCTGATGGTGTATCTATGGCACCTAATTCAATATTTTTATCATCAATAGAAATTGTGGATGAGTTTACGGTAGTTGTAACTCCGTCTACAATTAAATTACCTCTAATCTGTACATCACCGCTATTATTTCCTACTACTCCAGGATCGATGACAATTAAAGTATTTGAGGAAGTAATTTCATTTGATACAATTCTAATTTCTTCAATTACCACACCACCATTACCATTCGCTGTAATGGTAATATCTCCATTAATAACTTGTGTATTTGTAATGGTACTGCCGTTGATATTGATATCATCAATTTGAACTTCGCCAACTACAGTAAGTATAGATAAATCAGAAACTGTACCAAAGTTAACATTATTTACAGTTTCTACTACACCAGTGCCGTTAGGAGTTAACGTAATATTACCATCGGCGTTTGTCGAGCTAATTACATTACCATCTAATCTTAAATTATCAGCATTGACTTCACCAACTACAGTTAAGGTAGAAGTGATATCTACATCTTTACTTGTAGTTGTTTTACCACTTCCATTAGGTGTTAATACAATATCAGCATTTCCATCTATTGAAGATAAAATATTTCCAGTGATTTTTAAAGTTTCTACAATAACACCTGTTGTGTCGATAGAAGAAATAGTGCTAGTGTCAATTCTAATATTATCAGCATTAAACTGTCCAACTATTGTCAAAGTAGAATTGTCTGCTACTGTACCAAAATTAACGTCATTTACAGTTTCTACTACACCAAATCCATTAGGAGTTAAAGTGATATTACCATCAGTATTTGTGGAGCTAATTACATTGCCATCAACACGAATATTATCAATATTAAATTGACCAACTACATTTAACGTGTTCGTGATATTTACTTGTTTGGTAGTAACAATTCTGCCAGTTCCATCTGGAGTAATATTGATATCTCCATTTGTAGCAACAGATGAAAGTGTATTGCCAGTAATCTGTAAAGTTTCTACAATAACACCTGTTGTGTCGATAGAAGAAATAGTGCTAGCATCAACACGAATATTATCAATATTAAATTGACCTAATACTGTTAATGTAGAAAGATCTTCTAATCTACCTATGTTTACATCATTTACAGTTTCTACTACACCTGTGCCATCAGGCGTTAAAGTAATATTACCATTAGTATTTGTGGAACTAATTACATTGCCATCAACACGAATATTGTCAATATTAAATTGACCTAATACTGTTAAGGTTGATAAATCAGTAGAAGTACCAAAATCAACATCATTAACTGTAGTAACTTTTCCAGCCCCATTTGGAGTTAATACAATACTAGCATTTGAACCGATTGAGGAAAGAACATTGCCCGTCACTTTTAATGTTTCTACAATAACACCTGTTGTGTCAATAGAAGAAATAGTACTATCATCAATTCTTACGTTGTCAATATTAAACTGACCTTTTACTGTCAGCGTTGAAAAATCTGCTAATGTACCAAAGTTAACATCATTTACAGTTTCTACTACACCAGATCCATTAGGCGTTAAAGTAATATTGCCGTTAGTATTTGTAGAACTAATTACATTACCATCTAACCTTAAATTATCAGCATTGAGTTGCCCAACTACAGTTAATGTAGCAGTGATATCTACATCTTTACTAGTGACTGTCTTTCCTGCTCCATTAGGAGTGATAACAATATTAGAGTTTACAATGCTTGATCCTAATACATTATTTGTTATCGATAATGTTTCTAAAATAAGACCACCACTGTTTGTAGATGTTATTGTATTACCATTAATATTAATATTGTCAATTTGTGTTTCACCAACAACAGTAAATGTTGATAAATCTCCAATAGTACCAAAGTTAACATCGTTAATAGTTTGTATTGTGCCAGCACCATTAGCCTCTAAAATTATACTACCGTTGGTATTGGTAGCGATAATATTATTATTTTCTATTTTAATATTACCTGATTGGGTTTGCTCAACCGAAACACTTTCTAATGAAGTAGTTCCCAATACAGCAAGATTAGCATTTACTATAACATCTCCTGTTTCATCACCAACAACTTTTGGATCTAAAATTAAAGTTGTATTAGTTGGTGTTGAAATAATATTATCTACTATTCTAATCTGTTCAATGTAAGCACCGCCAGTGCCATTACCAGTAATAATTAAATCAGCATTGTCGTTGGTTGTGCTAATTGTATTGCCATTAATGTTAATATTATCTACTTGTAAATCACCATTTACAGTTACTGTTACATCTAATGGTGTGGTTGTATTTCCAAAAGTTGTATTTTTATTGACTTGTGTTGGTGTTTGAATTGTAACTGTATGTGTTGGACCACCTTGAATAGTTAAATTTCCTGACGTAGATAAAGTAGAACCATTCAAACTGAATGTATCTACTACTAACTCACCAACAATTGTAAGTTTAGACTCATTTCCACTAACACCAAAAAATACATCGCTTAATGTTTGTACAAAACCATCTCCACTAGGTGATAATACTAAGTTTCCATTGTAATCAGTAACACTAATTGTATTACCATCAATCCTAATATTATCTATATTAGTCTGACCAATTACTGTAAGTATAGCTTCGTCGGCAGGAACTTCTGTAAAAATATTAAATGGTCTACCTATGTTTACATCATTTACCGTTTCTACTACCCCCGTGCCATTAGGAGTTAAGGTAATATTTCCATTAGTATCACTAGAACTAATTACATTTCCGTCAATTCTAATATTATCTAAGTTAGTTTGACCAATTATAGTGAGTATAGATTCGTCTGATGCAATTCCAAAATTGACATCATTAGTTGTAGTAACTTTTCCAATACCATTTGGTTTCAAAATTAAATCTGTATTTACTCTTGTGGTGCTCAATACGTTGCCATATAATCTAATATAATCTGCTGTAAAAGTACCAGTTAAAATAACATCACCTATATTAGCAAATACAACTTCAGTAGAAGATAAAGGAGAACTTACATTTTGACTTAATGTTATAGTAGTTGCTGTTATAGAATCAACTGTAGTTCCTGATGCTATGTTTGTTGATAAGAAAGTAATAACATCTTGACCAGCAGAAATACCTACAGCACTAGTAACTGTAATTTTTAATGGATCATAGATAAAGAATGCTCCTGTTAAAGTTGTTCCCCAATTACTACCAGCAGTAATTTTTACATTAATAGAAGCAACGGTTAAAGTTAAATCATCTCCAGTTCCTCCAATATCAGATGCTGGTATGGTAATAGTTTCTGCTACAGCAAATCCAGCACCGCCATCAATAATTGTAACATTTGATGCTGCTCCATTTTCATCAATAGTAATAGAGAAAGAAGCAACAGTTCCCGCCAAAGATCCAGAAACTGGACCAACCGTATATGTTCCAGCAGTTCTGGTTGGATCAGCTGATGAAGTATTTACTGTGGCGATATATCCAGGAGTTATTGCTGTTACATCAGCATAAAAATTTCCAGCAAATGTTATTCTATGACCAACAGCAACAGTACTAATAGTCGTTGCTAATAAGAAATCAGTTCCGACAGTTCCTGTAGAAGTTATAGTTTCACCGACACTATCTGCTGTTGTTGTGGCATTTAATATGCCAAAATTAGTTGTTCCTGTATTAGTTGTTGTACCAGTAAATAATGTTGTTCCAGCAACATTAATATTACCACCAATGAAAAGATCTTTTTCAATACCAACGCCGCCAGCGATAACAAGTGCTCCTGTTGTGATACTCGTTGATTGTGTAGTAGCATTTATTCTGAATGTAGGAATAGTCGAACTCAACTCCATTGATAAAGCACTAGCAGGATCCGTTGGAAGCGTTCTGCCAAGTGTTAATCTTGAAACACCACCTGTATGAAATTCTAAAGTATTATTTGCTTCTCCAGGATTTTTTTCTGGAAGAATAAATGTCTGGTTGTCTACAGATCTTACGCCACCAAGAGAACCCCAAGCAGTTCCATTATACCCTTCAAAATAAGTTCCTGTGCTATTAAATCTAACCATACCAGCAATGCCAGTTGGTTGCTCTTCTGTTGATCCTAATGGTAATATAAACGCGTTTGTTCCAATAACTTCAACATATCCATTTCCATTAGGAGCCAGTAAAATATTACCATCAGTATCTTCACTTGAAATTGTATTTACACTTAATCCTAAATTACCGACATAAGCTTTTTGACTAATATAAATATCTCTCCACTTCTGGGAAGTAGAACCTAAATCGTAGGTGCCAGTTGTATCTGGAATGAAGCTTGAGTTGATGTCAGCATTAAATACAATATTATCTGTATTTAAATCTCCGAGAGTAATTGTACCTGGAGTGCTGCTACCAGCTCTAAATGTAATATCGCCATCAACTGTTAAATTGCCATTAACAGTTGTATTTTTATGTAATGTGATGGACTCAGAACCATTTGTTGTTGCTAGTGTGATATATGGATTAGATGCTTCGCTAATTGTAAAAGCAGAAGCACTATTGTCAATAATAGAAACATTAGTAGCAACTGCTGATACTGTAATATCTCCACCTTTGACAGTTAAATCTCCTTCAGTTACAACATCACCAGATGTGGTGGCAACACTAAATTTAGTTGCTGGGGTAGCAGCACCATCATTGATCAAGAAGTCTTGAGAAGTTCCACCTCTGAAAATGAAATCTCCAGTGCCGTTAGGATCAATAGTTAAATCGCCGTTAGCATTTTCTGTTCCAATTGTATTAGCAGTAATACCTACATTTCCGATATATGCTTTTTGACTTAATTGTAAGTCACGCCATTTTAGTGAGCTGGTTCCTAAATCAAAAGCAGCAGAAGAATTTGGATTTACTGAAGTTGTAATTTGAGCATTAACTGCCAAAGTATCAGCAGCAGCATCGCCTAGTATCACACTACCATTTAGCGTGGTGTTACCAGTTACAGTTACTGTTCCACTAGCAGATACATTTCTATGTAGAGTAATTAATTCGGCACCGTCTGTGGATGCTAATGTAATATAAGAATTGGTGCCTTCTTTAATTGTTAAAGCATTGGCATTATTATCAATAATAGCAATATTAGTAGCAGCATTTGAAACAGTAATTGTTCCGCCTTTTACTGTTAGATTGCCTTCTGTAGTAGTATCTCCGCTTGTTGATACAACACTAAATTTGTTTACCGACCCGTCATTGATAACAAAACTTTGTGATGCTCCACCAGTAAATTGTAAATTACCAGTACCGTTTGGATCAAAAATAATATTTCCGTTTGTATTTGTTGAGGAAATTGTGTTGTCATCCACATCAACATTCAAGTTACCAATATAGGCTCCACGAGAAAGATAAAGATCTTTCCACCTCAGTGATGATGTACCAAAGTCTCTGGTTCCTGTTGTAGAAGGAACAAAATCACTAGCAACTCTAGCAGTTACTGTAACCGTATCATTAATAGCAGAATCACCGATAGTAGTGTTACCATTAACGGTAAGATTACTAGTGATAGTTACATTAGTACTGAACGTAGTATCTTTATGTAAAGTAATCGATTCTGTAGTATCTGTGGTATTTAAAGTGACGTAAGAGTTTGTTCCCTCCTTGATCGTAAATGAAGCAGCATTATTGTCAATGATAGCAACGTTAGTAGCAACAGCTGATACAGTAATATCACCACCTTTTACAGTTAAGTCTCCCTCAGCAACTACGTCACCAGTTGTAGAAGCAACGGAAAACTTAGTTACAGGCGTTCCAGCACCATCATTAATCAAGAAGTCTTGGGAAGTACCACCTTTAAAAATGAAGTCTCCTGTGCCGTTAGGATCAACGGTAATATTACCATCAGCATTAGTAGATGAAATGACGTTGGTATCTAGTAACAGGTTGGCAAAATATCCACCAGTGCCAGCATAGACAGTTCTCCACTTCTGGGAAGTAGAACCTAAATCGTAGGTGCCATTTGTATCTGGAATGAAGCTTGAGTTGATGTCAGCATTAAATACAATATTATCAGTATTGATATCACCTAATGTAATAGTACCAGCAGATCCACTACCAGCTCTAAAAGTAATATCTCCATCTACAGTTAAATTGCCATTAACAGTTGTATTTTTATGTAATGTGATGGACTCAGAACCATCGGTAGTATTTAATGTTACATAAGAATTTGCTCCTTCTTTAATTGTAAACGAAGCAGCATTATTATCGATGATGGCAACATTAGTAGCAACAGCAGAAACAGTAACAGTTCCACCTTTTACTGTAAGATTTCCTTCAGATACTGTATTGCCAGTTGTAGAAGCAACACTAAATTTAGTTGTAGCGCCATCGTTAATTTCAAAATTTTGTGATGCTCCACCAGTAATTACAACACTACCAGTACCATTTGGATCAAAAATAATATTTCCGTTTGTATCTGTTGAAGAAAGTGTATTAGTGTTGATTCTTAAATTAGCAGCATATAGATTTGATTGTGTCCAAATATCTTTCCATCTAAATGTTGTGTTACCAAAATCATATGTATTACTTGTTAATGGTAATACATTTGAACTGACTTGAGCATTGAAAGCAATTGAGTCGGTAGATACATCACCTAAAGTTATTGATCCATTAGATCCTTGACCTGCTCTAAATGTAATATCACCATCTACAATTAAATTACCACCAATGTTTGTATTTTTGTGAAGAGTAATTGATTCACCACCATTAGTAGTGTTTAAAGTTACATAAGAATTCGTTCCTTCTTTAATTGTAAACGAAGAAGCGTTATTATCAATGATAGCAACGTTAGTAGCAACAGCAGAAACAGTAATATCACCACCTTTAATTGTTATGTCACCTTCCGTTGTAACATCACCAGTAGTTGAATTTACTACAAATTTATTTACTGGTGTTGGTGTGGTGCCATCATTAATAATAAAATCTTGTGATGCTCCACCAGTAAGAACTACATCTCCAGTTCCATTAGCATCTAAAATAATATCACCATTTGTGTTTGTTGATGATAGAGTATTCCCATCAATTCTCAAATTATCAGCATTGAATTGACCAACAACTGTTAGTGTAGATGAATCTCCAGATGTACCAAGATTAACATCATTAACAGTTTCAATTACTCCAGTGCCATTAGCACTTAAAGTAATATTACCATTTGTATTTGTTGATGATAGAGTATTGCCATCAATCCTTAGATTATCGGCATTTAACTGACCGACAATAGTTACGGTTGAAGGATCACTAATAGCACCAAAGTTAACATCAGCATTTGTAGAAATGTCTCCAGTTATATCAAATGTTCCTGTTACAAATAAATTGCTATCAATTGTTGTACTTCCAGCACCAGCAGGAGCAATAGTAATATCACCTGTTGTTGTTTCAATAGTGTTTCCAGTAAAATCTAGATTACCAACAGTAATATTTGTTGGAGTAATAACTACTGAGTCTACGTTATCAGTAACTGTTATGTTAGAAAGACTTGATACACTAAAAGCTTGTGAACCGAAATTTAATGTTCCTTGTCTTTGATCTACTTCAAATACATCACCAATTTTTACATTTCCTCTTTGGTCAATCGTAACATATGAAACATCGCCACCATTAGCTTCAACAATTTCGTTTCCTTCTATAGCCTTAGTTTCATCAGCAGTAAAATCTTTTCCAGATCCAACAAAATTTAAGTTGAATGAAATGAGACGTAATTTACATCCAGTTCCATCTGCCTTTACTCCATAATCTCCGAATTCTGCGGCAGATGAAATAGATCTCAGCTCAGCACCAAACTGCTGATAATCTGCCAAAATAATTCTAGCAGCAGTTGCTACAGTTGCTGTGTCTTCAGCATTTCTAATTCTAATATCTTGTATAACTACAGAATCATCAACAATAATTGTTGAATTATTTGTTCCATCTAGATGGAGAAGTAAAGTATTAAAATCATCATTAGCGTAAGCAAAAGACGCTGGAGTGAAAGTAGTATCATATCTACCAATACCTTTACTTAATCTAAATTCATCAATATAACCTGTTAATCCACTAGTACCATTGTAATTAGCACCAATTCTAATGGTGCTTTGGGGATAAACATTAGTATCAGTATATGGAGATCCTTGAAGATTTCCATTTAAGAATAATCTTGTTACTCCAGTTTTTCTAGAAAGAGCAACATGATACCAAGTATTTGTTGCCATTGTAGTGGCACCAACAATTCTATCAGAACCTGCTGTGTAATATCTTAAAACACCACCAGAAATATAAATGACTGGGAGGGTGTCTCCAGCAAGAGTTCTTTGATCATATAAAACTTGAGTATTAGATGCTGTTCTTCTAACCCAAAAATCTACAGTAAAATCACCAGTACCCAAATCAAAATCAGGATCAGAAGCGTAAGTTAAGTAACTGGTTGTTTCTGGAAAGAATAAAGATGCATTACCAAATTTGAATTGACTGGTAGATATAGCGGTAGATCCAACTAGAGTAGCAACTTTTGCTGTCCTATCTGCTGCATTAGCAAAAAAACCAGTCCCTTTGTTAGTTAAAATTAAATAATTTCCTACTGCTGTCGATTCTATAACGCCAGAAGCAACTAAATTACCAGAAGCATCAAAATATTTTACAATATCATTAGGAGAAATAGTTCCAGTAACACCAGATAATCTTAGACGAGTTCTACCTTGACCTGATAATCCAAGATCGCCAGACTCGGCAAGAATACCATACTCAGCAAAATAAGAGAAACAGTTGATCCATTCAACTCTTGCTCCATTTGTAATCTTAAGTGCTATAGCATTGGCACAGATGAGTGTAATTTCATTACAAAGAATAGCTGGTTCTAGCGTATTGTATTGTACAACAGCACCATCAACTAAGATACCACCACCAGCATCATTAGCATCGTAACCATATGGATCAGTAGCAGAAGTTACTGATCCTTTGTTGAGAACAGTAACTCTTTGTAAATAAGGACTTCTTTCTAATGTGATACTATCTTGCGCAAATCTGAATGCCCATCCTGTATTGAGAAGGGGATCAAATAGCATACCACCAATGGTAAGATCTTCTACACCAGTATCGCCATTAAGTAAGAAACAATCTTTAGTTCTTGTTGCTGTAGTAGGTACAATTTTTGTAGATCTAATTGCTGTACCTTTGACAACTACGCCAGCAGGTATTGTTAAAGGGAAAATCTCTTCAAATGTTCCAGGACCAATATGAATTGTGTCTCCAGAACTTGCTAGAGCAAGAGCATACTTTACTGTTCTAAGAGCAACATTTCTAGTTCTACCTGGATTTTTTCTATATCCTGGAGATTCAGGATCAACATCCACAGAATCCACGCCGTTGGTAGTTACATACCAAACAGTCCCTTCATATGAAGAGACTGTACCATCAAGATAATTAATTGCTCTAGCAAGAGTATTAGGCAGTGGAGTATTTAAAGTAGATACATCTCCTAAATCTGCTCCAATCAAATTGAGCTGCTGTCTCTGCTGCTCTAGAGTGAAGGTTTTAGCTACATTTCTAACTGCCATTTTTTAATAACTCTCGTAAAAGATTTTTGATATCAGAAAGTTCTTCTTTAAGAAGTTGAACGTCTTGTTGTATTTGATTGAATGATGAAGCAGATAAGCGAGTTTTTCTCGCATCTTCGAAGGCACTTTTATCAGTATTTATAATCGCTCCAGTACGATTATCCCTTACGAGACCATCGTGCCCGCTTACTTTTAAATAATCCATTTACAAATTAATAACTAGCTACAGCTCTTATATCTTGAATCTTGGGAACATATGCTGGATCATCTGTTTTCATAATAATTTTAATAGCAAATGATGCAAATTCTGGTAAATTAGAAGCACTATATTTCAATTCCTGATAAAAATCTTGTTTTTCAAATTGACCTGATATAGAGTTCGCTGGTTTAGCAAGATCTTTATTATTTGGAGATCCATCTACATTAAAATATTCCCAATTAATATCTTCAAAATTAGATTGAACTGATGATAATTTAATTTTATACAGAACTTTAATATTTTCAGTATCTTTGATATTTGCCGTCATTCTAAAATCAATTGAAGTTCCTGGATTATTAATAGAAACTTCTTTGGTTACATATTTTGCTAGAGAAGAACTATTTTTTGAATTAGTCTCTTCTACATAATCAACACCATATGTAAATGTCATTTGATCAACTTCAACATATTTACCATCAGCAGATTTAATTACATCGCCTGCTCTAAAAATATCAGGTATTTGTGAATCATAATTTTCTGCTCTTGTGTATGGACTATTAGTAGTTATCTCACTAGTATAGTTATTATTAATTGGAACATATGAATTTTCAACTATCAATTCTTTATCTTCTGAATCCCATGATACAACTTTTCCATTAATCTTATTAGGATAAGATATAGAAGTATTTTGGGGGAAATAAGAAACTATATTTGAATTTTCATCAAATGTATAAGTCAATTCAGAAATATCAGTAATTGTTACAGTAACACTCGTGAGTGTGGTGCCATTCGTTAGTTTTACCGTAACAGTTTCATTTTTAATAAATGGTGTTTTAGTTTTTAATTTTACTTGTGCTGTGGACCCACTTAAAGAAATTACCGAACCTTCTGCTTTTGAACTATTTCCAATAAAAGTTTGGTTAGCTTCAATAGAATTTGCTGCGCCTAAAACAGCAATGGATAAATTATAAATTGGTAAGAAAGATAAAACTTGATTTCTCTTACCATATCTATTCTCTTTACCTGCTGAATTTTCTACTCTATTGCTTATTGTTTTGATAGAAGAAGTTCTTAAATCAATTACTGGAGAAAGATTAGTTGATTTTGAAGAAAGTAAAAATTTATACGTCAGTGAATTGCCAATTTCGTTCATTGTTTCATTAACTCTTGAGGCAATAACTTTTTGATTAGTGAAGAAATGTTCGTCGTTGATAAATGTTTTTTCGTATTCTGATTGTGAATATGAAATATAATTAGTAGTATTTGAATCTACTGGTACTATGTTTGTAGTTTTTACATAACTATCAATTTTTGTAGAATTTACTTGAAGATAAGCAACTTGAGCATAAAGTTTTTCATACTTTCTGTTATAAGTTGCTAGTACTTTATTTCCTCCACCAAATGTACTAGATCCTGCTCTATTTGGACCTAGAATATTGTAAGTATCAATACCAGAATTTGAAACTTTGAATAGTTCGGCATTTAATAAAACAGATGATATACCGCCAACATCTTCTACATTTCTGTAAAAAGCATATGAGTTTCCTTTATCTTCAAACCCATGATCTCTGTGGAAAAGTTTTACAATATAATTGTTGTTCTTAAATAATGGTGAAGTAGCATTTGTATTTGAACGTACACTAGTTTCAAAAGGATCTTTGTCTAATAATTCGTAACCTAATGGTTTATTAGATAATAATAATTCACCAGATTTTGAAATATTAAATTCTGCTCTGTACATAGTAAATTTAATATCTTCCGAAAGATCTTCAGTCCAATTATCCGTATTTTGAGATTTGTAAACAGATCCAAGCAAAGGTTGGGTGGTTACAACAGCACTAGTTGCTTTTTCAACTTCTCCTAACTTAGATGCCCATAACAAATAATCAATCGAATCAGTTTCAATGTTTAAGGCATACTTAACATCATTTTGTAAATAAACTGGATATTCAAAAGCAAATCTTGTCGGAGTTGTTGATACTATAGCTCCGTCAGAATCTACAGCAATTCCCATTCGTACAGATGGAGTATCAATTTCAATTAGTGATTCTATTGTGGCTCCTCCAGAACCTGTTCCTATTCCTTTAATAACAACTGAAGGTGGTTCTGTATACCCTCTTCCTGATAAGGAAATGTTGGCATTGTAAATAGTTCCATTAGATACATCAACAGATCCAGTTGCTGTGCTGCCTCCAGGTAACTGAGGACTTTCTATAACAATAGAAGCACTTTCGTAATTTTCTCCTAAATTAGTAACTTTTAAATCAACAACTCTACCAGAATCTTTAGTGATAGAAATTAATGCTGATTTATTATTAGTAGCATTATATGTTGTAACTGATGGAATCGTCAATGGCTCACCTGTACTGCCACCTACGAAAGATTTGCCATTATGATTACTTAAAACTAACGTATATACTTGTTCTTTATTTAATTCAAATTCTGTGCTATTTTCGTCCCCAACTAAAATATTGTTTTTGTCGTACACTTTAGAAATAGGACCACTAGCATTAGAATTTTTGCCAACTACTACTTCTGATTTTTTAATTTTGATTGTTTCTACATCACCAGTTAAATATACCTTTAAATAAGTATCTGGATATAAAGTTGATTCAGTTCCAGGTACAATATATTTTCCTGGTTTATCTGTATCTATATTTGAAATATAAACTCTAATAGGAATCTTAGAACTTTTTGCTGAGAAGAACAAATCTAAACCAGTAGTAAATACCCCACCATCATAATTTTCTACTTTAAAAGTTTGTGCCAAAGGATTTGGTTTAATTTTTGATTGGGTGTTGTTATTAATCAACTGTACACCTTCATTAGCTTTGAAGAATGATGGTGCTGTTGATACAATACTAGAAGGATTTTCTGGCAAAATGCCAGTAGCATAAAACTTGACTTCAGCAAAAGTATCAACATTGTCAGTAATTGATCCAGAAGATCCTGAAGTCAATATAATTGTTTTTGTGCCAGTAGTAAATTTAATTTCTTCAGAAGAATCATCATAAGAAACAGTGTTAATATCTCCAGTCCACTTACTGTTTTCTACTGGAGCAAGACCATTAGGAATTAAAATAATACCACTTAAATTTCCATTATCGTCTGTAATCAAAGAAGAATTAAATGTAGAAAGTGAATTTTCTGCAATACCAGTAAATTTAGTATCAGGAACAACCCAACGATTAATATTTCTACCTTCCATGAAAACAGAAATTTTAGTGTTGGGTTTTAATCTACGAACAATAAATCTAACAGGAATAGATCTTACGAAAAATTGTAATCCAGTTGACACTTTGGTGTTATTAACAACTTTAGATCCAACACCTTTTGCTAATTCATTATTTTGAGGGCTAACATTTGAACTACTCGACACAGAAGCAGAACTTACAGAAGATTTAATATCTTCACTATTAATGTTTGCTAAAGATTCTATATTGAAAAATGATTTATTAGTTCCAACCCAATTAATAATAAATGAGTTGTGTAAACTAGAAAATGATTCTTTTACATCACTTTTAGCTAAAAATATAGTATTTAATTTTGTATTACTATCTACTACCAAAGGAGCAGTTTTTGTATCATACCACTGATCTACAGTAGGAAAGATAGCACAATCTCCTACGTATTGTAGGACAACAAATTCGTTTGGATTGATTGTTTTGGTGGCATTACTATTTCCTAATAATTTAACTTCTTTATATGGAAGAGTAATAATTCCATTATTATTGACATAACCAGAAACAATACGTTGATCTTCTCTTATATTAACTTCTTTTAATCCAATGCTATCTTCTTTTGATTGAGGTCTCAACACAGATTGCTGAGTATCAATAGCACATTTATAATCAACTGATTGTAAATTACCAATTTTATGAGCTTCGAAATTATCTACAATAAAACCAGATTTAAATCTGTCCATTCCAATTTCATCTTTGACTTGCATGTTTAATGCTTGTTGTTCTAAGATGCTTAGTGTAGTATAATATTCTAAACGCTCAATTCTTTTTTCTAATTTGCCAATATCTCTCATTGTATAACGTTTGTTATCAACGGGAAGAATTCTAATATCTTTACTAGTGTTAGTAAATGATGGGATGTGTATGTAACACAAACTAATAGCATCATCAACTGCTTCTGGTTTTGAAGGATTTAATGAAGAATTACCTTCTTTAATTAGAAAATCTCCTTTCTTCGTTAAGAAAACACCATCAATTCTGTCTAGATACTGTGTTTCACTAAATGACATTGTATACTCTAAATTAGAATCAGATGCTGGTGTAAGTGAAACTACACCACCAGCGCCAACAAAATTGACATAATCAAAATTGTTTGGATTTGAAAGAATAGATATATCTTGGAATCCAGTTATTGTAGTATTAGAATCTACTTTTGGTCTGAAATCAATAACGTCTTTTAATGAAACAACTCCATGTACTGTAGAATTAAAAGTAGGAATTAACTCCGAAGAAACTCCCGCTTCATGTAAGTATGAATCTACGGTACAAAAATCTCCTAAAGAATGCTCAAAGTAATCAAATGCTACAACTAATTGACCAGAAGGAGCATCAAATCCTGGTTTAAGAACAATTCTGGAAATATCGTAGAAAGTATCTCTTTGACCATCATCAAAAGTAAATTTATAAGTAATATCCGTGCCACTAATTAAATTACCGTTAGCATCAACTTTAGGTGGATTAGTAGATGTACCCTCATAAACGTATCTTAGTTTATAGACATCAGAATATGAGAATACTTCAATTGTATCTGTATCATAATCTTTCCCCCTTAGTGGAATAACTTTATCTCCAGAAGATACAATTATAATTCTTTTGTTGCTTATTGAAGTTTTTAATCTTGCTTTTGCTTTGTTAACTTCTACTGTGGCGGTAAGTTTTAATTTTGGATATGTTCCACCTTGATTAATAATACCGAAATACGTATTTGGTAAATTGATGACAAAAGAACCAGCTGTAACTTGAGAATTTGTATTAGTTGATTGAATAACCTGTACTACAGAAGGATCTGTAAAATCGATGTAAACAATATCTCCATTATCAACAATAGTTGATGATCCTTTATCTAATACTGTTAAAATATAATTATTTTCTGTCGGAGTAACAAATCTTTGTGTTCCTACAGGTAATTGAGCGGAGAATGTGATTGTTCCACCACTTGATGATAAATCAGTAGTAAAATCTTTTCTGATATAATATTTAAATTTTGTGTCGCTGTTGTCATTAATTAAAGATTTTAATTGCTTGCTGCCAGTTGGATAAATTAATGAAGAAGTAGAAACATTTTCTACATTTGGACGTACACGTATTATACTACTGTTAGTAATGTTTGTTTGTAAAGCATAATCCAAATAGATTCTAGATTTTGTAGTTCCTTGTGGATCCGTTACATATTGTACTATAGTCTTTACTACATTATTATTGGAATCATTGAATTGTATGATGTCGCCTTGTATAAGATCTCTTGACAAACTAGCACCAAATCCGCTACATTCAAGATATTTTTCTCCCTTCAATCCAGAAAAAGTAAAATTAGTAATTTGTAAATAGGAAGAATATGAAGTATCTGTTAAATCAACGTCAGATGTAAATTTATACTGATTATAATCTGAAGCAAATGATTTAATATTTTGAGGTGTGTAAGTTAATACAGTATTTTTAAATAATACTGGAGTAATATTAGCTACATTTGCTGGAACTGTTGGCGTTGGGAAAGCAGTAACAACAGGAGGCGCCGCATATGTTTCCGATAATACAGTTCTATTTAAAATAACTGCCCTGTAAATTCTACCACCGAACGCGTCAACTCTTATATTAGCAGCATCTATTGTAGATCCATTAATAATTAATTTTGTGCCATCATTATTATAACTATTACCGCCGTAGTTAACAATAAAATGGGAGATAGTATTTTCTGTAGCAATTTTAACAGAATTACCATCCTCATCAAAAATTGTTTCTCCTGGTAAAAATGTTCCAGATAAAGTTGATACAAATAAAGTATTTCCAAAAGTGTAATTTTCTGTTGTGTCGTTTTCAATTACACCATAAGCTCTACTAGTTTTTCCTGTAATGTATTTTCCTGTAGAAAATCCTGTATCAATTACAGATTCTGTAATAATCTTGGTAAAGAATACTGGATTAAAATATGAAAAATTGAATGATGCTGTATAAGGAGTCAACGGGTTGTTTATGTCCGTACCAGATCCTACCTTTCCTCTTGAAAGTATAATATCAGTATCTTCATTAAATCCGTTTGCTCTCTTATTAAAAGAAAAATCTTTTGGTTTTGCTATTCCAATAATAGGGGTAATAGTTGGATTATAATCGACAATCCACCCATAATAAGCCGTCCCAGCGGCAAGGGCATTTTGCTCTGTGAGGTAAAGATATCTTAATTTAGCTGCTCCAGCATCATCATATTCTTTAAAGTAAGTATCTAAGTAAGACTTTTTACCAAGAATAGTTAACTCTACGAAATATTGGTCTGGAGAAGGTGAAACTTGGGGTCTATTTACTAAAGAGTGACCAATTACGTCAACATAATCTACACTAGATGGAACACTTCCTGATCTTGTTTTGATAAACCAAAGTTTTGTTGGATATTGAGATGCCAGTGTTGGCAAATCGCCTTGTATTTGGACGTAAATAGTTTTAGTAGCATCAGATAAACTAAATTTTTGTGATCTTCTATCTACGGTTTGTTTAAAATAAGTATCAGTTTCGGTGTTATTTAAACCAATGGTGCCATCGTTAAATAAACCATTTAGAAAAACATTGGGATAAGCAGTTAATTCATCACCAACTGTATTTAAAGGAACGCTTCCATAAACATTAGTAATTTTAAAGTTTGATAAACCTTTAGATTTTAGTGTTACGTTATCTTTTGTTAAAGTATCTCTAGCTTTATTTACTGTTAGATATTTTGTTTGCTTATTTACAATTTCATATCCTCTCACATAAGCTTTTCCTGGTCCAACTCCAAGGACCATTTTAGTGCTTGCTTCCGTTTCAGAAAGACCATTTACTAATTTAGTTGATGGATTATATTGATAAAATCCATCGTTGCCATTTCTTTGATAATATTCTCTAATATCTAATGAAAAATCATTAACAACATAATCGCCAGATTCGTCGTATGTTCTTCGTGCTAAAGTTTCTTCTAATAAAGTATAATCAGCTGGTTTAATTAGTGATTCGATAGAACCAGATCTGATCTGTAGTAATTGAATAAAATTCTTATCAGTTACAGCATTATAATCAAATCTCTTTAATTCTAAAGAAATTTTTAATCTATGAGCACCAGGAGAAGAATAGTTTGAATAACCTCTAGCAATATCATATAAAGAAGGATCTTCTTCTGGAGTAACAATATCTTCTACAATCGTAAACCCAATTTTTGCTGATGGTTTATCGTAATATTTGTCAATAATTAATAATTGGGAATCGTTCCTTACAAAATATCCATTTACAAAATAGATTCCTTCCTGTACCTTTACAGCAGAAGCAAATCCCATCGCTGGGTTATTTAGATTAAGAGTGTCTTCTGTAATTGGATCAATAACTGTAATGCTTGTTGGTAAAACACTTCCATCAGTACCTACTACAAGTAATGGTGTATTAATTCCATCAACAACTTCTAACGTTTCACCTTGTCTAAAAGTAGATTCATTATTGGAATCACCACTTGTCAAATATGTTACATACAATGTATCGGAGTCTGTTTCCGTAGCATATTGAGAATCAATTACATTAGCAATAACATTAGAATTAATTCCTCTTAATTTTAATCCAATAAGAGTCTTAATATCATATTTTTTGTATACAATATTTTCTCCTTCACTAACAGCTACTTCAGATACAGAAGACAACTTAACGTAGTTTATTTTTGTATTTAACCCAACTTCACCAGGAACTACTTGTTCTCCCTGCTTAAAATTAAATTTACCATAACTTTCAATCTGTGATTGAAGAATTGATTGTAAAGTTGTTAATTCTCTAGTTTGAACAGCATATCCAGGTCTAAAAAGAACCTTATAAAAATTTTTTGACTGATCAAAATCGTCAAAATATGGAACTACGTTAAGTGGTGTCTTCTGTGGCATTGTAAATTATTCTCTATAAAATTAACGAGAAATTTATAATTAAAATTCAATTACTAATTTAATATCTTCAATCTGATCAGCAGCTCTTGTAATTAATCTTCTGTTTTCAACATAGATTACTTCGCCACTGTTTGCTTCAATTTCTGGTGAAGCTTGACCATTTAAGAATGTAACTCCCAAAATAGTTCCATTGGTGGTAGCATCAACAGTTCCTGAAGCACCAGATGATCCTCCTACAATTGGATTAGCACCTGATGATATAAAACCTCTAACAATACCTTGATAAGCATGTAGATCTGGAGTTTGAATATATTTAAGAACACCAGAAGTTGTTGAACCGCTATCTAGGGTCCAAGAAACTACAGTGCCATAAGCATCCACACCGCTAACTGTTTGTGTAATAATTTCATCTGCTTGATATCCCGCTGTTGCCCCAGTAATTTTTACAGCGTATAAATTATTTAAAGTATCGATAGTAGCATAAGTTGTTGTTCCGTAGGTATATGGATCTCTCATAATTCCAATTCTACGGAAATCATTGTCAACTGGGAAATCACCAGAACCTTCAGCATATGTAAGACGAATATTTGTCATGACACGTTTGCCATTAAGTTCTTGTTCCATATTGGCGCCACCATGACCACCTTGAGGAGGCAGAATCACAAATAAAGAACCAGTAGCAGTTCCTCCAACAGTTTGTGAAGCAGTTAAAGCAGAATCTGTGAATAAACCATAAGCAGCAGCTCCAGCACCAGTACCAGTTGCCAAAGGAACCGAAGCATAAGTATATCCACTTCCTTTATCAGTAACAGTTGATGAAGTAACAGATCCACCAGCAATAACAACAGTTACTTTGCCGCCAGATCCGTCACCAACAATTGGAGCATAGAAAGTACCATTTGGTAAATTAGCACCAGGATCTCTAACAAGAACAACATCAACAGCACCAGCAACGGCAGCAGCTTCTACAGCAGCTCTAGAAGCGTTAGTTTTTTGAACAATAGGAATAAAATCTGTAGATAGGAATCTAATTACATCATCAGTTGGAATAGTATACATATACTTCCAAACATATCCAGCTGTTCCTGCTTCTTCCTTATAAAGTCCAGCAGCATATGTGCCTGATCCTGGTGATGGAGTTGTTTTTGGTTCACTAGTAGCATTTTGACCAGATTGATATAATGGTGTAGTACCATTATATAAGCATTTAAATACTTCGTATTGAGAATTAATTACATAGAATTTAGCATCAGCAATTGATGCAGCTCCCGTAGCACTTTGATTTCCGATGATACCATTCGCTGTGGCAAAATAATCTGGTCTCCACATATCATATTTTGGATTTGCTGTTAAATCCCAATTGTATCTTCTAATTACAGTTCTAGCAAAGTCTGAAGTAATTCTTTTGGCAGCAATGATATCATCATATAATTCAAACTTTTCCTTTAAATTATCTAAAGGAAGTGGTGGTACATCTTCTGTAGCATATCTGTATACACCTGTTAATGCTCGAGCCCCAGTTTCTGCTGTGCCGTCCCAACATTTAAGAGTGGAACCTAATGTAGGAGCAGAACTAACAGTAGGACCAATAGAATAGAGGAGAAGACTATCTTCACGAACTTCTCTAATTACTCCTTTGAAAGTAGCACTAGCATAGTTGTTACCAACAAATACTGTTTGCCCTACAGCAAAAGCAGTTGAATTTCTGTTATAAATTTCTAAAAAAGCATCCCATCTTTGAGGACGCCCAACAAAGAAATACATTCTTGTACGCTCTTCGCCAACATCACTAGAACCTTCCGAAAGGGATTCTAGAAATTGCTGAGCATTAAAAATTCTAAATTTATCGGAGATAATAGCAGGCATTTAATTTTCTCTATGACGGGACAGGTTTTTCTAAGTTATTTATATTTATACTGTTTATCCAGGACCTGGATCTAATGGATAATCCAATGGCAAATCAGCAATTTCGATAGATCTAATATAGTCGCCAGGAGGATGTGTTTGACCTCCAGTATCTAAATAACCTCTATCTAATCCAGTAAATCGATCATTTTGTTTTCCAGAGTATCTAACTATTTCTTTGTTAATTAATAACAATCCAGATGATGGAAATCCTTTTGTGCTTGTAACATATACAACAGTAGTTGATGGTGATAATGGGGCATCCAAATATGCTCCAAATTCTTGTACAGACGCTGGAACTAAATCAAAAATTCTGCCATCTTCCAGATAATGAGAAAGGTTTCTCGTTTCAAATTGTTCAATAGTCAGATTAGGATAATAATATTCAAATTCTTCTAAGGTCATTCCTGATACATTGGAAGAACCACTGCCAGTAAAAGCATTGTTTTCATATAATCCTATATTCCATCCAGCATTTGTTAATCCATATCTACCATCAAAAGATTCTGATGATTTATAATCAAACAATCCAACATCAATATAACGGTCAATTTCTCTAGAAGTATCTACAATAGTAGTAGATTGTAATTCTGGTCTTATTGTGGTTGTGATATTTGGTAAAATTGCTGGTGATATAGTTGTAGAGGATTTCTTAATAATATCAGTAGAAATAATATTTGATACAGCAGCAAAAGCATAAGAAACCATTGATTGTTGTGGTTTCGGTGTAATAATCTCATTTATTTGGATATCAGTATTAATTTCACCAAGAGATTGTCCCACAGAAACAATCTGATTAGATACACCTAATGTTCCGTTTGCTATTATACTAATTCTAGAAGAAGAAATTAAACCTTGTAGATATATTTTTGGTATAAGTTCAAAACTAGTTACACTATCAATTTTTCTTTGATTAGATTTAATTCTATTATAACCTCTGGCAACAACCACCTTTGGAGCTTCTGTATATCCAGATCCACCATCAAGTAAAACAATATCTAAAATATCTCCACCATACGATATAACTTCTGCTCTAGCGCCACCACCTTTTTCTGTTTGAGGAACAAATTCAATTATAGGTGTTGTGTAATACTGATATGCTGTTGGTTGTAGTAAAACATTTTGACTAAAGAATAATTGTAAATCTCTCTTATTCCAAATTAAATCTATAACAGAACCATCGTTGTCAATAACAGCATTAATACTTAAACCTTCACCTCTAGTTATTTCATTATAATTTGTTACTGTAATTTTAGAATAAAAATCATTAGTAATGATTTCATCATCATTATAATTTTTTGGTTTTACTATATCAGGAACATTTATGATTTCTCTGTAAGATTTTTCTCCATCAATCTGAATTAAATCACCTTCAACTAAAGAATTGAAATGTTTTGTTTTTCTGTAAGATTCAATTTGATCTCCGAGAGAATAACCATATAACCATAATGGTTGTTTTTTACCTTTAACTAATATTCTTTCTCCGTCTGAATTTACAGCATAAGATGAATTTATAGTGTATGATCCAGACAAAGTATAATCATACTTGTCATTAACTCTAAACACTAAATTATTAGAAGTAATAATTGAATCTAAAAGATTTATTGGTGTTAATAAAATTAATCTAAGATCGTTAGCAATTTTATCAACTTTTTTCAATTCTCCTAATAAAATATTATTTTGTAGTACTTTTACATTTTGAGAATAAAATTCTGGTGAATGATTACTATAAAGATTTGTTAAACTATCAAAATTTGGAATAAGATTTACACCAGATAGTGTTAATGATATTTTATTATAAAAAGTATCTGCTTCAAAATCATACACTGTTAATGTTTTTGGTAAATCTCTACCATATAGCAAGATAACAGAAACATCTTGATAAGTTTCAAATCCATCTTTGGCAATATATTTTTGTATAGGAGATGTAAAAGTAATATTAGGACCTACAATTTCATATGATTTATTTTCTTGTTGTAAAACACCATCAATAAAAACTAAAGCAAAGTATGAGTCATCTATTTTTCTTACTCTACCACTAACTTCATCTTTAATTAAATATGGACCTGCTCCTCTATATTGAATAACCTCAGTATCAATAGTTAATCGTTCATAACTACCTACAGTGTAAATAAAGCACTTTTCTGGTAAATCTTCAGTAGTTACTGGATTTAATGGTGGTTGAGAAAATACAATCTTATCAGTTTCGTTTGGATCTTCTGATCTATCAATATAATAAGAATTGCCATAAGGAGTATTAGAATCTATTTTTGATTTTTGTAATACTCCATTTAAAAATACCAATAAATTTTCGTTTTTATCTGTCTTTACTATAGTATTATCAGAATAGTACAAATTAAAAACTGTATCTACCCCATCAAACAATGGCGTGATATCTTTGAGTGGTTTAAAATATCTATCATTTAAACCGCTATTTTTAAACTTGATTAATCTTCCATAAAAATTTTGACTTTCTACTAATTGACCCTCTATAATTCTATCACCAAGAGGAGGTTCTGAAAAAGAAATTTGAGTGCCAGAAACAGTAAATGCTTCTTCTGGATGTTGAACTATACCGTCCAAAGAAATAATTAAATTTTCTGAATTACTGACACTGATTGGTAAATTAGTTTTTTTATCATACATTGTGAAAACTCTATCACCATCTGCTTTAGAAGTGTCATTACTAAAGTCACCATTAAATGGAGTAAGCAATCCTATTTCTCTAGCAAATAATTCAGAAGAATCAAACGTATCTACGGATATAGATCCAATACCTCTCTCAACAATTAAACTATCGACAGATAAAGTTGATGTTGTGATTTGCTTTTTAGTTGTTACTACAGTTAAAGAAATTGGTGGTAAAGATATACAACTATATGATTCTATTACTTTTTGATTGGTGGGCATTCTAGTAGAAGCCGCAGACTCAATTAAAACTTCACCAAATAATTGGAATCCAGCTGGATGGGTAGTTTGTTTAATTAAATCTCGCCAAACATCAATAGGAGTTCTAGATTTAATTACATAAGAATAATCTTGATAAAAATAAGAATCAGTTAATTTTTGGGAGTTTGTACTTAATTTTCCTCTGTCAGAAGCATAATATCCTAAGTTATCATATGATGTCTGAATTTGTGGAACAAACTCAGTGTAAATTTGATTTTCAATTACAGCTGTATTTTTACTAGAAAGACCTTGTATTGATTCGCCAGAAACAAATATGCCATCTATTCTATCAACTTTTAATAAATTTGTTCTTGACCTCCACCCATTTTTAGATACCCTAGCTCTAGATTTTGTTGATGGTTGGTATATAATTTCCCCTTCACTAAATTCTTTGTCACCAATATTTTTTAAAACTAATGTTGTATTTGATTTGAAGGATGGTAACGTTGATTTGTCATTATTAAATGATACTCCATTCTGGATAATTTTTACATTTTGTGGAATGCCAATATTATTTGAGCTCAAGTAAATTTTTACATCTGTTTCAATAATTTCTGCTGTTGGTTTGTAAGAATAATTTAATCCTCTATCAGTTACTTTAACATTTTTAATTTTGCCGTTTAATGTGATAATATCAAATTTAGCACCAGTACCATCACCATTAGTAATAACTAATTGTGGTTTTGAATAATTTTGTCCTTGATTATTAATTATTACACCAGAAATTTGTTTTTTGATTGAGTCATAAGAAATTTCAACTTCTGCTTTTTTTGAACTAGTTGGGACAACTCCAACAACAGAAGGAATTTTTTTATAGTTGGAACCAGTATCTAAAATTTTGATGCTATTAATTTTTCCTATGGCATATTCAGATGATGTAGTATATCGAATATTTCCACTTCCATCATAAGCTGGAATATTTGACAATGAATATACAAATCTATTATCCGTAGTGTATGTTATAATTTTTTCGCCAATTAAAGGATCATTTATTATTCTTAAATAAGAATTTTTGGTATTTACATTATTTGAAGCTTTAATAAAATAAAAGAAAGCACTATAATTCAAAGGCACTTTATCTTCATACGAATTTAAAGAAATACTTGGACCAAATCCAAATTTTACCGAAAGAAAAGATCCAGCATTTCCTGGTGAAATATTATTTGTATATTTCTCTTCAGTAAAAATATTATAATTGGCGCTAGCAGAAAAATCTAAATATGTACCAAGCATAGAGTAATGACTGGTATCAAATTTATATTTGTAATACTTTTGTACATCAATAATAGGATTTGTTACAAACGATATATTATCTCTAGAAAATTCTAATTGATATTCTGGGCTTGAAGTAGTTTTTAAAGTAACTAATTTTGCTGGAATACTATTATCATAAAAAGTAGAACTTAATAATAAAATAATTGGTGATTCAATACCATATTGATAAGAAACAAAAATTTCTTTATCTGTATTGTTATATGAAATATAAAATGGTTTACTTTGATCATCACCAAATGGTCTATATCCAGCGTTGAATCTGTAATTGCCTTTATATAAACTAACTTCTTTGCCATCATAATGATTGACTGGGGTAGTTCCTAACTGTGCTCTTAGAATAGATACTTTTTTATTATTTGTGTCTACCGAAGTAATTTTTACAATCTCTTCACCTATGAGTAAGTAATCATCATTTGAAAGATTTAAAACATTATCTAACTGTAATGATGTGTTATCATATCCTAAACCAACATGATCAACTTCTATTAAAATTCTTTGATTATTAATAGAACCATTCGATCTGAATAAAATGTCATCTGGAATAGTTAGACGATCACCTCTTCTATAGTTTTTTCCTTTGTTTGTGAATGTAATACTTTGGATACCACCATAACCACCTGGCGTAACAACTACTGTTGCTTTAGCGTTATATGGATCTCCTGGTTTTCCAATATTTTTTCTAGATAATGTTTGATCTTGGAAAATTAATTCTACATCAGTATAAGTGTCTGATAGATAATCTAATCCTGTATTTAAATAAGTGAAATTTCCTATCCCAGTATCTTTAATAATAGAAGAATGTGAAACTTCATTTAAAATTGCTGATTGATATAATCTTTTTCTGACATAATAAACAGTCTCAGTTAAATTATCATCTGGAGTTATATCAATATTAATTCTATCATTTACTGCTAATTGGTGTGGTTGATCTGTATTGACGATTGCTATTTTATCGTCTACACTAAAAATCTCTAAGTTTTCGCTTAAGGAAAAGATATTTAAAATTTTAGCTTTAGGAGTGTCATTTAAATTACTACTTTTTAAAAAGTAATCATCATCTACAATAAAATCTGTTGTATATCCTTGTAAAGGAATTACTTTAATTTTTAATGAGTTTTGTCTATTTGTTCCTTCTAAAACTTCTCCAGTAGCAATATTAGAATCTTCTTTATCTTCGCCATCTGTTAATGTAATTATAGAACCCTTAGTAAAACTAGCATTTTTATCTAAGATTATATTAATGACTTTAGTTTCAGAAAATAGTTTGTTTGTAGTATTAAATGATTTTAAAGTATTAGTGACAGCAAATTCACAGTCTCTTAATACAAAAGCTTTATCATTGAATACATCTCCAATTAAAGTTCCTGCTGCTAAAACTTCACCAGTGCTATCTCTTTGCTCTATAGTATCACCATTAAACAAATAAGCATTTCCTTTAATGTTTATTTGTACCGCTTTAGTTTCGGTTGATTCTATAGATAAAACATTTTTTCCCTTTACAGAAGAAACACTAGCAGTGGCACCAAATCCTTCAGTAAAATTATTGTCAATAATCAAAGAATTGTTGACGGAAAAATTTGGAATAGAATTTTCTATAAGAACAGAAGAAATATTTCCACTTTTTACATCTTGTATAAAAGTATATAAATTTTCTCCATTGCTCTCAAAATAATTTGTTTTTAATCTCTTGACATTTAATGGTAAATCATCTTGTAAAATCTTTGAATTGTAGTTAGAATCTACAGGTAATGAGTAAAAATTATCACCTAAAATATAAGGAAAAACTGGAGTATTTTGTGAATCGATTGTGATAAAGTAAGCATAAACACCTTTTGGATATTCTGGTGTGACACAAAATCTTCCATTATTTTGATCTAATTCTGTTTTTCCAGAATTTACACTAGGAAACCAAACATAATCATCAATAAATGTTCCCATTTCATAATCTGTAATGCTAGGACCATTTTCTCTACTAGCAATTAATTGATATCCGCTAGATAAACGTGTTACAGATGATCCAGAATCAGTTGGATTTGAATATCCGTATGGTCCATATATTGGATTCCCGTCATAAGCATATCCTAAAATAGGTGAATGTACTAGAGTATTTGTTTGATCAAATCCAGCAGTTATATTATCATTAACTCTATATCTCAATAATTTGGGATTAGCAATAGATCCATATCCATAATTTTTTGTTGGATCATAATTTATAAAAGCGTATCCATTGTTAACATCCAAAGAATCATAAATTTTTTTATATCTATTTTTAACCCATTTTTTGATTAAAGCTGTTGCTTGAGCTCCAGTACCAACAGGTTCAACTGTTACCCTAGTATTTTCTCTTGTATAAAATCTTCCATTATTAATTGACTTACAAGATTCAATTTTGCCATCAGGAGATAATATAGCTTCATATTCGGCAAAGTTTCCTTTACCTAGATCGTCAGATATTTTTATAATTGGTGGAGAAGAATAATATTCACCAGGATCATCAATATTAATACTAGTAATTTTTCCGTTGGTGACAACAGCAGATAATTTTGCTTTTCTACCTGAAGTAATAGTAATTACAGGATCTTTGGTAAAATTTTCTTCGGTATCAATAATGATAGAATCAACTGTTTCGCCAGACAAAACTGATCTTGCTTTATTTGGCAATCCATTTACTAAAACAAATGGTGCTGCCTTATAAGCATTACCCTTGAAATCTAGATTAACATTGACAATTTTTCCATATTTGATAAACTCCTCATCTCTATATCCAAACGCTGGTGTACCATCAATAAGAATACCAACATCTCTATTTCCAGTTGAATATACTTCTGTTGTTATAATAGGACGTTTTCTAATTAATTTTAATAATTTTTGATCTTCTAAAACAAGATTTAAATCGTTCCTTAAGATGTTTGTGTAAGATGGAAAACTAGATGAGCATATGTAATAATACTGATCATCTTCATAAACAGCAGAAACATCAGAAATTAAATCATTGACTTGAGAATTGATAGATGGGTAAGCAGATATAAATTTCGTAGCAGTATCATTTACTTTCCACCTAATAGAATTTTGTAGAGCATCAAAAATAACAGTATCTCTTGTTGTAAATCCAGGATCAGAAATTTGTAACTGATCTCCAGTTTCAGAATATGGATATCCTTCTTTTGGTAGTAAATTATATACAATACCAACTGAAATTAAATTTACAATACCAGAATCATGTGTACCAACTAACGTCGAATAATTATAAACTACTTTATTAATATTATGATTTTGTGGATTAATTCTACTGTTAATAACAAATTGATTTACATTTTTTTGTGTAAATGTGATGACTTCAGATCCAATTAATAATTTTCCTTGCTTGCCCCAACCCCTTGTTGAGTATACATCGACTCTATCTCCAGTTGTAGAAGAAGCACTTAGATTAGATCTTAATGTAGTTTTAGAAAATACATTGAAATTTCCATTTACTGATAATGGTTGTAAAATTAATTCGTATATATCATCATTGTCAGATTTACCAGCATAAATCACATTATCTACAACAGCAGAAGCATATGAAATGGATTTATCAAAATCATCTAGTAATTGATTAATCTTATTGCCAATTAATTTTTGAATATCCCCAGATAATACTTTTACTTTAATTGAGTATACTGAAGTCCAATCTGATGTAGATCCCTTGAGAGTAAAATCTTTTGGGTTATAAACAGAAACCTTTTCGTTTATATCATGAGATATAATTGAATTAAAAATAAATTTTATAGATTTTTCTGTGCCTTTAGACTTATAAAATTTACCAATATTCTTTATTAAAGTTCTTTTATCTACTTCTTGCTTTAAATATTTTTCTGGAAATGCTCCTAGATATTGACTTTCAAAACTTTTTACTAAAGCATATAAAAATAAATTACTAATGTTATGTACTACATCTCCTTGATAGTGGGGAGCAGCTTGTGTAGTTACAAATTCTGATTCTCTATACAGATCACCTAAAGTAGTATTTCCACTAACACCTCTAGAGACTTCTAAAAAGGCAGTATCAGTTTTTTCTTTGTAGAAACAAATTTCTCCAGCAATTTGAATATAACCATTCTTATCGGGAAAAGATTTGGTTGAAACAACATTAATAGTTGTATCCGTACTTACAATACTGGATAGAAGAGTAGTATTTTGCTGTAGTAAGTCGTTCTCGTAAGAATTAATATCACGATACTTAGTGATATTGTTTATAATATCTAAAGGCTGACCTTTTATTTCTAACTGCTCGTAGTATTTTTCTACGATCTTAGAAAATTGTGTGTAATCATTTGCTATAAATGATGGTAACTGTGACTCAACTAGAGTCGAGATTGTTCTTGTTCTAGCAGACATCTAGTTTATTCTGGATATACCGTAAATTTACTTTGAGCAATATCTACATCAATATAAGCTTCTCTTAAAACATTAATATCACCATTTTTTGGTCTAACTCTCAATTCAATTCTATTGTCATCAAAAGACCCTTTAATGATAGTTAAATTGTACATCATCACCTCACCTTTAATATAATCAACTTTACCTAAAGAATCATTCAAAACAATCTTTTCGCCAGTTAGAGAATCCAATCTATATAGGACAATCACACCATCCATATCTTCAACATAGCAAGTGAAGTTGGGATACTCACTAACAACAAATCCAGTTGATTGTACAGCAGGACTATCACAATCATAATCAAATTCATTCTGATAGCATAACTCATAATAAAATGTTGAATTGAGAGCAGGATAAAAATCCTTCCTCATTATGACTTTAGTATTATTAGAATTAATTGATTGGTCAGTATTATCAATCGTTCCAATAATTTTACTTAATCTAAATTTACCATTGAATTTTTCTACTTCAGATTGAGCAAGATATTTTTCTATAGTTTGAATAACTTTTTTCTTAATTTCTGCTGCAGAAAGAGTTGTTCTTGATTTACTGAAAGATATATCACTGATTAATTCTAGATAAAGAATAGATGGGTCTACAATTTCTGGAATCACAGATCCTACCATGTAAGATTTTAATTTTTCTGTAAGATCTCTTTTTGTTAGAACCGATAGTGAAGCGGTATTTTTTGGTTTAATAACAATTTTAACTTTTCCATATTCTGGTGGTACTTCGTTTTCTCCGCCATAAGTGATAATATCAGAAATAGATGGGTATATATTTCTTACAATAGCAGCATAATCTTGTGCCGTAACTGCTCTATCTTGTGTACCAAAATATTTTGGAGCATTAAATTTGATTTTAGAAATACTTTCAACTTCTTCTCCGCCAGAAGCAATCGATGCTGTAGTTACATTTGTCACTGTAAATGGATAATTAGTTAGTCCATCAATATCTTGTAACACGCCAGCAAATGTAAATTGTCTAGAACCATTTGTGGCGGAACCATTTGTGAGTAAATATGTAACCTCAACAAAATTACCATTAAGTAATTTCTTTCCAATTACACCATCACCAAAGAAAATTTCATAATTCTCGTCTTCAATTTCTTCTACAAAGAAAACAAGTGATTGTGAATTGACATCAAGGATATTATTTGAATATTCAAAAGTTTTATATGCTGTCGAAGAAACTGTATCGAAAACTTTGACACGAATAGATGATACATCTAATCCCACATTCTGAATAATAAATCTTTGACTTTTTAGTGATGTGTTAATAGTATATGAATTTGTGACAATAGTTCCTTCGTAAATTGGAACATTTGTAAAATTGGCAACCCCAGCTACAACTGGAGCGGTTATATTATCAACGGTAACATACTCATATAAATCACCATCATAAATGGTTGTAAATCCAGTTCCTTTCTTTAAGGTGATTGTAGTTGGAATTGTACCTGTAAAATTAATCTGGAAATTAACTCTTGCTTCTGGAGCAATAGCAGACTTTGGTGTGTATCCTAACTGCTTAGCAATTGCTACAACATTATCTCTTAATGTGGCAGAATCTAAAAATAGTTCATTCACTACCATGTTGGTATTGAATGCCGTGTAGTATGTGTTATATGCCAACACATCAAGAAGAGTGTTCCATACAGAACCCTCAAAATCATAACCAGTAAAATCAGATTGTGTCTTTAAATAATCTTTTAACGCTACTTTAATATCATTAAAGTCTAGATTAGAAACCTGAGTGTATGGCATTTATCGACTTCTCTCTAAGAAAAATTGTATTTGAATTGGGGGATCATCTTCTCTGCCAATAATACTCATAATAAGATCTATATTATACCCATCATTATCATAATCAATATCTGCAGTGATTTCGTCAATTTGTACTCTAGGTTCAAAATTACTAATCGTACTAGCAATCTCAGTTTGAACTGATGTTATTGTTGCTGCATCTAATGGTTCAAATAATAATCTAGATAAGTCCGATCCTATATCTGGATTGAAAACTCTTTCTCCCCTAATTGTCAATAACAAATTTGTAATTGCCTGCTTAATATCAGCCTCATCCTTTTTAATGGTGAGATCACCAGTTACAGGATGGGGCTTAAATGTGATATTCAGATCTTTAAAAGTCTGGAACTCAGGCATTATGGGAGTTTTTTATTTATTTATGGTCATTGATGCCATCTTTCCACATAATCATCAAATCCGCCTCTACCTCCACAAGGTCTAGAATACCTATCAGTTGGAGGTGTGTTGACCTTTGAATCTAACACATAATCGGTAATTAACCGATTTGTACCCCAATTTTGTTTCATAAACTCAACATCACGATCTACTTGATACTTTGCCATCTGTTTTCTCCGTAAAGTAAACAGAACTTTTAAAGGGGTTACTATCCCTTGACTATTCTATTATACATCTCTTTTGACCAATACTGATAATATTCTGTTTTGCTTAAATGACTTCTAGCATCCAAAAGGTCATCACGTCGCTGAACTATAATTACGTTATGCTTTGCACAGTTTGTCTGAACCCCATTAATGTAGGATGGTTCAGAGCTATGGTCGTCTAAAAATATATAGTCTCTATAAATCATGTTGAGTTCAGAGCACCGCTGCATCATCTGACAAACTTCACAATCCCCAACTACAAAAATAGCGATATCAACCCCTTCAACAGGACCGACATCGCTCAAAGTACATTCTTTAATACAATACGTCGCTTTAGCAGCATATGGACATACAGGAAACCCTCCAAGCGCCTCCTGTGGTCTTGTAACGTTATTTATCCATTCATTAATATCTTCAGCGACCCTGCCCACGATACCTCTTTCTAGCGCCATTACGGGACGTAGCAGCATATTTCGTATGTTTCCCCATACCCTGACGAGTACACTTGGGTTTGGATTCGATAACAACCTTAGTTGTGAATGACGGACGCTTTGCCATTATTTACCTCGTTAAGACTTTCTAATTATACCACTATTTTTTTTGATTAGCAATAATTACGGTAGGGTACTGAAAAGGAGCAACAAATAATCTCTTAGTACCTGGAAATGATGTTAATTCTGTAGCATCGCCTTGTACCGCTGGTAAAAGTTTATTGATGTATACATTCGTATTAACAGTCGTAACTACCTTCCTGCCTGCTACAGGCACCACACAGGGAATTAATGGATTGTTTGGTGTTCCATTAACAGTATCTGGTGGTAACGCTGCATGTATAAACTTTACCTGTGTTTTGTTAATATACACATTTGGTGATTGGTAAGGTGACGTTACAGGTTTTGCTGGATATGTACACGGTCCATTGATTGATGTTGTATCTGGAGTGGTTGGACCTACAAGGAGCGGCATTTATCTTCTACCTCTTTTAATCGTTTATCAATTTCGTTTAAATATTCTACAAGATTTATATGCTCTTCTCGATTAGGTGGTTTGTACATAAATTTAAAAGGCATTGGTATTTGGTCGAGTTTTTCTTTAAAACTGTTGACCAATCTCGTTAAGGAGTTCAGGCGCTCCTCCATCTCGTAATTCCACATTTGTTACATTCTCCTTTTTAATGAGACCATCATCGTAGATGGTGTCTACATTGACTTGAGGGGCGTTTAACCCAGTATAATATTGATCAGCAATGGACTCCATGCTATCGGCAAACTCATTGAAGTTATCAAAGAATTGTTCCTTTAGAGTACCATCTGAAGTCTTATAAGTTACTTTCTGTTTCATGGCGACTTTTGGGGTGATTTTTTTGTGGCGGAAATTTTTTGGATTAGGGATCCTATCGTTATTTATTTCGGTCGTCTGGATACTTTTGTAGGTTAGAGAGGGTCAAATATGGGACCCGCTCGGCGCGCCGCCCACCTAGGGGGCGGGGGCAAACCACTGCCCCCCCTGGGGGTGTGCTAGGATCAACCGTTGCCCATCACAACAGCGTAGGCGCTGGGAGAGGCGATGTGAGCACGATCTCGCCACTGCTGACTGCCTCGCTTGGTGCTGAACTTGACCATCTCACAGATCAACTCACCCTTACGTGGGCGGCGGGGGCGGACGGTCTTGAACTTGAACCCAGCGGCGGTGAGTTGCTCGGGGGTGGCGGTTGCGAAATTCATGTGGTGTCTGTGTGTGTGGTTAGTCTACAGGGTCAGGGGGTCAGCGACCATCCCAGCAGGCGCTTTCCCAACCGTCACGCTGGAAGCGGCGGGCATCGTAATCGTCGGCGTCCATCAGGTCGTCGTGCTCACAGTCCTCATAGAAGCGGTCGGACTGGGAGTAGGAGTTGCCGTAAGCGAAGGAAGTGGTTGCCATGGTTGAAGTCGTTTGGTTGATGTGGTTAGTCTAGACGCTCAGGGCATCTCACAGGCGCCAGGGAGGACACTGTTGTAGGTGGCACAGCGGGCGGCGGTCTGTTGGTTGACTGCCTGAACGGTGTCAGCAGCGAAGTCGATGGCAGCAGCACCCACGGTAGCGATGGGGGCATAGAAGGCGGCGCCGAGGGCGAGGATGGCGAGAGTCTTGAGCATGGTCTGGTTCGTTTGGTTGATGTGTTTAGTATAGAGGCGGGGGAGGGGGGAAGGCGCCCCCCTGTGGACAGTTCAGAAATCGTCCAGCATCTCGTCCAGTTCGTCGGTGTCGATCTTAGCGTCCATCCAACGGGCACCGTCTGGGGTCATCTGCCCCCACAGCATCTCAAGGTGGGGAATGAGAGCGTTGTAGCGGGTGAACTTTTGAGCGAGGTTGTAGGTCCGCTCATCGTTCTGAATCCACAGGGCGACGTTCCAGGTCTCCCAGTTTGCCCATCCGTTGTAGGTCGTCATGTTTGAGTCGTTTGGTTGATGTGGTTAGTCTACAGGGTCAGGAGCGCCCGAGGTGCTCGAACTGTGCCAGACTGCTAGGTGCCACATGGGCGGGTGATCCACAGGAGCGGTAGAAGTCCACCATCCGCTCAGCCTCTGCCAGCGTGGGGAACCACTGTGACCGCCACTCCTGGCTGCTGTAGGGGGTCTGGTAACGAACTTCGATCTTCATTGGTTTGGTTTGGTTGATGCTGATAGTATGGCAGCCCCTGGTGGGGTTTGGGGGCATCTGTGGACACCCCCTACACTGTCACATACCGTTCAGAAAGTCATGGAGGTCCTCACGGTATTCTGCCTCGGTCTGGTAGACTCGACCGTGGATTTCCCGAGGGTAGGTCGCCGTGGGGGCGGGTGCCTTGCTGGGCTCTTTGCCTTGGGAGAGGATCTGAGCGACGTAGGGGTTCACGTCGTAGATCTCGCCAGGCATGTCTTGGATCTCATCCCACATAGGTTTGGTTCGTTTGGTTGATGCTCTTAGTATGGCAGCCCCTGATGGGGTTTGGGGTAGTTGGTGGACAGTGCCTCCACTGTCACAGGATCTGGAGATCGTCAAGGATCACCCCATCCTTCCGAATCTCGGCGTAGACGAACTCGTCTGCTTTGATGGCGAGCAGGCGCTGCGCCTCTGCCCAGGTCTGGCAGTCGATAGATTCCCAGGGGTCAGACGGAACGTAGACGGTGAAGCGGCGTTCCATCAGTGAGGGGTTAAGGTTGTTCATGCTGTTAGTATGGCATGGATCGGGGGGCATTTCAACCCCCTATGTGCCACTTAGTCAGGTGGTCAGTCCCACCATCCGTTGCGGGTGTTGACCTTCATGCCCAAGGCGGCACACATCATGGGGAAACCGATGGCGACGATCATCAGGAGAGCGGCGGCAAGGTAGTGATTCATGTGGTCTCATGGTAGGCGTCGCTGACTTTTTCCTGTACACTGTCGAAGACCTTTTGATCCATCCAGTCGGGGAGGATCTGGCAGCCCTGATGGGAGCAGACCAGATCATAGAGCACTGCCATCTCGTCAGTGGTAAAGGCGGTCAGCATGTCGTAGCGGTTGTAGTACATCTGTGTTTGTGGTTGATGTGGTTAGTATGGCATCGATCAGGGGGCATTTCAACCCCCTGTGTACCACTTAGTCAACTGTCACATCATCTGGACCTTCTTTAAGTTCAATGCCAAAATCTTCCAGCACTTCGTCACCATACAACTCACGAATCTCACTGATCAACTGTTCTTCATCATAGGCAGAATAGCACTCGTAAAGTGTATCGAAGACGAATTGTTCCATCGTCTTCATGTCCATGCTGTCCATCACATGTTCAGCATACTTCTCACAAAGTTCGGAGAA
>Ga0194120_10000802_pt1 | contig 59083 bp, 32 predicted proteins | sample TA2MahCa65mmetaG_FD_148642 | JGI IMG/M metagenome (GOLD analysis project Ga0194120, IMG submission 148642) | Freshwater microbial communities from Lake Tanganyika, Tanzania - TA2015019 Mahale Deep Cast 65m | ecosystem: Environmental > Aquatic > Freshwater > Lake | place: Tanzania: Lake... | reverse complement strand
CCGGTACACTTCGTCGGACCACCAGTAGACTTGTTCCCCGACGTCGACGTCCCAGTCGCCGATGGCGGCGACGCGCTGGGCTCGTGACAACCGCATCTCGCTCTCGCGTAGCTCGTTCTCCTGGCGCCGGCGGTCGACGAACGCCCCGACCATCCATCCGATGGAATCCATCGCGTCCATGAGCTCGCGTTCGCGGACCCACGTCTGGCGGAACAGCGTCTCGAACACGTAGACGACTTCGCCTCGGACGTACACTGAGAATGCCGTTGCCGAGCGGAAGCCATCCACAGAACGCGCTTCCCACGCGGGTCCGACCTCGCGAGCGCTCAGGGCAGCCGCCCACGCCGCACTGCCGCGTCGCCACGCGATGCCCGCAATCCCTTCTCCGTGCGCGAGCCCGGATGCAGCATGTCGCAATGTCTCCTCGCCCACATCAGGCTGCCCGCGCCACTCTCCGCGTAGCACACCGGGCGAGTCGCGGTCTTCCACCTGCCAGACCAACACGAGCTCAGCCGCGAGCGACCGACCGATTGCCTCCGGCAGACGCTCGATCACTTCGTCGACAGACGTCGCCGAGAGCAGAACGCCCATCGCTGCGACCATCAGCGTCTCGCGCCGCCGCGTGTCGTGCTGCCGCTGCGCCGTCGCGAGAATCCCCGCTGCGCCTCGGACGTACTCCAAGTCATCGGGCGTGAACTCGCGCGGCTCGCTGCTCAGGATTTGAAGGACCGCGCCGCCCTCGCGGAGGTTCCCGACACTGGTTCCGATCGCGCTAACGGGAGTCCAGCCCAAACCTCCTGGCAGGATCACGAGCATCGGCTGATCCGACAGGTCCTCGACCACCAGCAGAGGGCCCTCTGTCATGACGGCGTCGGCGAACGTCCCAGCACGGGGGAACCGCACGTCTGCATTGTCGCCAGGAGTACCGTCGGTGATGGCTCTCACCACGAGCTCGCGACGACGGGGTAGATGGTCCAGGATGGATACGTGGTCCACCTCCAAGGCGTTAGCGACCAGCTGCGCCGTCGCCGGATAGAGGGATGCCATATCGGTCGTGCGGAGAGCCAGGTCCGCCAAGTCCGCGAGAGACGCCTGTTGTCGTCTGCGGCGCTCGCCCTCGAGCTGAACCAGCTTCAGCTCGGTGATGTCGGTGCAGACTCCGGTGAGCCGCCACTCACCGTCGGCGACGGATTCGACCAGGACGTCCTCGTAGAGCCAGTGGACCACGCCGAACTTGTCGATGCAGCGGAACTCCTGCGAATAGCGCGGCTGCCCGGACAGAATGGCGTCAGCGGCGCGCGCGTGCATGACCGGCACATCGTCTGGATGTTTGCTGTCGTGCCAGGTCTCGGCGCTGGTTCGGTCGGGCGCGGTGTCGAGCGGGACCAAGCTGTTGCTGGAGGGCTCGTTCGCCAGACGGAGGTCCCAGATGAGACCCTCTCCGTCGCGGTGTACGTCTGCGTTCCAGAGGAGGCAGTGCGCGTTGACGAGAATCCGCTCGATATCGGTCGATGCCGGCGCGAGCGCGGACACGCGCCGGATCGAGACCTCGAGGTTCCGCCCGCGTGGTAGGTCTGCCCGCCGAACAGCCATCCCCTGAACCCAACGCCAAGACCCCTGCTGGTGCAGGACAGGCCCTGCCCAGTGGACTTCACGGTCCTCGGACGCGGCTGCCTGCTCCAGCATCTGACGGAACGAGTCCGCATAGGCTCGATGGATCGGGAGCTCGTCCAGGACCGTCCCGAGAGTCTCGCTTGGGTCGTATCCCAGCATCGACGCGAGCTCGTCGGCGACTTCGACAACCGTGAACGCGTCGTCGAGCGTTAGGACTGCCCGTCCTGCCGGCGATGGGCGGTGTGATGGGTCGGGATCCGAGTCTGCCGACAGCGTCGCTGCGATGACTCCTGCTCCGTGCAGGTGACAGGACACTGGCTGCACGCAAACGTGGCGGAACGTGTCGCCTTCACCCCGAACGCCCAGGAACCAAGGGCTTTCGTCGCGGCGAGCGGCGAGTTGTCGCGGAGGGATGGGCGAAATCGCTGGCGAGTTCATCAACAGGTCCAGCGACACGCCGAGAAGGGCGGCGGCGGCCGGACTCGCATAGGTGAACCGGTTGCCGTCGGTTACCAGCAGCGCGACGGATGGGTCCGCCATGGCACGTGATACGAGTGCCCACAGTTCATCGGCGGCGCTGCCTTCTAGCATGGCATCGCTGACGTGAGGGGTTCGCTGTGGAGCTGTCGTTGCCATGATCGCGAAGCCTCAAGTGGTTCCTTGAAGGGGACAGGGGGTCAGGCTCTCCGTTCCCATCGTGGCGCGATGGGCAGCGGCGAGTGGTCTTCGCGGATCCGCCGGAATGCGTCGGCTTCTGTGACGACGTCATCGGGTCGAGCGATGCTGCGCGCCAGAAAGCCCGCCTCTCCCGTGTTGCCGCACGGGAGCCTGGCGTCTTGGTAACGGACGTCGATGGACCACCGAATGATCGCCTCCGTGTGCGGCAGCGAGCAATGCGGCATCCACGGATGGAGCAACAGCGCGCTTCCACGCCGCATCGGGACCGGCTGCGCCCGCTCGAGCGGGCACTTGGGATCGTCGATGTCGAGGTAGTAAGTCTCCTGCACATGCCGGAACACGCCGTTCCGATGGCCTTGCGGGACGACATGCAGGCATCCGTTCTGTTCCGACACGTCGAGCAAAGGAATCCAGAAGGTCGCGAAGTACACGGTATCGAACTCAGCCGGCATGTAGGCGACATCCTGATGCCAGAGAACGTCGGTCCTCGGGAAGTAGGGCATCTTCGGCCGAACTCGGTACGTCGGACTGCAGAGCACTTCGGGACCGACCAACTGCTCGGCGACGTTGAGCAGACGGTCTTCTACAAACAACGCGAACAGCGCCGGTCCGTTCAGTCTTCCGACCGAGATGCGGTCGTAGAGCCGCCCGCTCTGAGCGTTCAGTGAGATCAGGCGTTGGTAGAACCCCAAGTCCGCGCAGAGGTCGTCGATCTCGCCGCGCGCAAGCGCTTCGCGGGCGTGCCGGTCGATCGTCTGCTCGATCTCGCCGCAGATGGCGTCGAGAATCGCAGCCGGGAGCAGGTCCTCCAACACGAGGAAGCCCTGATCGTTCAGCGCCGCGAGTTGGTCGCGTGAGAGCTGCATGAGTGGATCCTCACCGGCGTCCGAGCCCAGATGGACAGACGAACCTATCGTGTCGAACTGTTGATGATTCCCCTCGAGTGCAGTTCGGTCCGGATCTGCCGCTGAATCGCGTCTGCACCTTGCGCACCATCCAGCGCGACGATACGGCGCGGCTCCTCTTGCGCCAGCCGAAGGTACGTTGACCGAACGCGGGTGTGGAACCCGCCATCCTCGCTTTCGAGCCGATCTGCTCCCGCGCCACGTTCAGAGAGTCTTTGGGCGCGCGTTTCGAGGTCGATATCGAGCAGGAAGGTCAAGTCGGGGGCGACGCCGCCTGTAGCGAGCCGCGTCGCGTCCGCGATGATCCCGAGGTCGATGCCTCGCCCGCCTCCCTGGTAGGCGACCGTGGCGTCCGCGAACCGGTCGCACAAGACGACCGATCCGAGTGCCAGAGCGGGCTTCACGACTTGCTCGATATGCTGGGCACGGTCGGCTGCGTAGAGCAGCAGTTCTGCCCGCGCGTGCAGGGACTCACGCGAAGGCTGCAGGAGGAGGGATCGAATCGCCTCGCCGACGAGCGTTCCTCCCGGTTCACGTGTCACCACGACAGAAACACCGATGCCTTCCAGATAGTGCCGCGCATGCGCCAACTGAGTTGATTTGCCGGAGCCGTCCAATCCCTCGAACGTGATGAACCATCCCGGCGCGTTGACGCGCATCGCAACCTGCCTGAGAGTCGGCGGGGCGCTCCTCGGATGGGAGCGCCCCACAACGTTTTCGGGTCCTACGCTGGCGGGCTGTAAGAAGCGCCGACCCACTTCTGCTTCGACGCGCCGCTCTCGACCGCCTTGTGGATGAAGTGGACGCCCCTCGCGCCGTCCTGCACCGTCGGGAAATCCGTGTCGAACTCGCCCGGCGCTTCGCCGGCTGCCTTCGCAGCGATCGTTCTCCCGGCGTTCACGTAGATATTCGCGAACGCTTCGATGAACGCTTCCGGATGACCGAAGGGGATGCGCGAGTTGTGCTTCGCGATGTCCGAGAGGTAGTCGTTTCCGCGCTTGTAGACTTTCTCAGGACCCGCCGGGTACTTGACGCGCAGGTAGTTTGGGTTCTCCTGATGCCACTCGAGCGATGCGTTCGTCCCGTAGACTCGGATGGTGAGGTCGTTCTCCTCGCCGACGGATATCTGCGAGGCGTACAGGATGCCACGCGCGCCGCCCTTGTAGTGAACCAGGATGTTCCCGTCGTCTTCGAGCTTCCTGCCCGGCACGAACGTCGTCATGTCGGCGCAGAGCTCTTCGATCTCCAGCCCGGTGATGTAGTGAGCGAGGTTCTCGGCGTGGGAACCGATGTCGCCGATGCAGGACGACACCCCCGCCTGCTTCGGATCGGTGCGCCACACCGCCTGCTTAGCCCCTTCAGCCTCCAGCAGCGTCGCCAGCCATCCCTGCGGATACTCGACAACGATCTTGCGGATCGTTCCCAGCTCACCCGCGCGCACCAGCTCGCGCGCTTCTTTGACCATCGGGTAGCCGGTGTAGTTGTGCGTCAAGGCGAATACCGCCTTGTGCTTCGACACGAGGCGGCAGAGGCCTTCCGCCTCGTCGATCGTCAGCGTCATCGGCTTATCGCAGACGACATCGAATCCGGCTTCGATGAACGTCTTGGCGACCGGGTGATGCACGTGATTCGGAGTCACGATGGAGACGAAGTCGATGCGCTCGCCGGCGGGCAGACGCGCTTCCTTCTCCGCCATCTCCTGATAGGAGCCGTAGACGCGCGCTGGGTTGAGCTTCAGTTCAGCTCCTTGCTGGCGCGACTTGGCGGCGTCGGATGAGAATGCGCCGGCGACCAGCTCGATCTCGCCGTCCAGCGCGGCAGCCTTGCGGTGCACGCTGCCGATGAAGGCGCCGGGACCGCCGCCGACCATGCCGTAGCGCACCTTGCGATCCAGTGGCATCGTTCGTGCCTCCTTCGAGTCGTTGATTCGTTCGCGGCATGGGCGCTGCCGCTCTGCGCGGACCGATCGCGGTTCTTGGGCCCAGTATCGCCGCCGATTCTACCACGCGTCTCAGGTTCCTCTCAACAGCGGAGCGATGCGCCGATGCCGGCGAACCGAAGGCTCGTGCGCTGCGGGACGTGCGCAACTGCGCCGGACGGGCTATATCTCAGCCGTTGGGAGCGACGTCCCGGACAACAGGAGGAACCCATGTCGTCGGAGCAATGGATCGAGCTCTACTCGGGAGTGTGGCGTCGTCGCGTCGGGGAGGGTTCGAGCTTGAGGCCGCTGGATGTCACACGCGCGGCGGCGAGAGAGGGGGCGCTCGCAGAGCTCCCGACCGCGCCGTTCCCGTTCGCTCGTGGAGCCGCCACAGCGGACCCTCGTGGCGGCTGCACCGTGTTGAGGTTTCCGCTGCGATCCGACGAGCACGTCTACGGCTTCGGTTTGCAGTTCCGGCGCATCGACCAGCGGGGCACGGTCAAGCGGCTACAGGTGGATCACTACGGTCGCGAAGACGCAGGTCCGACACACGCGTCGCTGCCCCTCTACTTTTCGAGCGACGGGTACGGCGTGCTGGTGAACACGAGCCGTGTCGTGACGGCGTACATTGGGACGGCAGTGCGGGTCGATGCGGCGAATCCGCCGACGGTCCGGGACCGAAACACAGACCCGGAGTGGTCGGCTCAGCCGCTCTCCGACGCCGTCGAGCTTCTGGTTCCAGAGCCATCCATCGATGTCATCGTGTTCGCAGGTCCCACGACGCTGGATGCCGTGCGCCGATACAACCTGCTCTGCGGAGGCGGTTGCCTTCCGCCGAAGTGGGGGGCTGGGGTTCTGGCATCGCGTGCCGACGCTGTACACGGACGAAGCGACGGTCGCCGAGGTGGACGAGTTCGCGGCGCGCGGCGTCCCCATCGATGTCGTCGGGCTCGAGCCGGGATGGCACTCGCGAAGCTACCCCTGCACGTACGAGTGGGATGCCACTCGGTTCCCGGACCCGGCGGCGTTCATCGACAAGATGTCCGAGCGTCGCGTCCACGTGAACCTGTGGGAGAACCCGTACGTATCGCCGGAATCGGCGCTCCACGACGCGCTGTTGCCGCTGTCCGGCTCGCACACGGTCTGGTGCGGCATCGTGCCGGACCTGACGCTGCCGGAGGCGCAGGAACTGATCGGCAGTCAGCATGTGCGGGAGCACCTGGACATCGGCGTGTCCGGCTATAAGCTCGACGAATGCGACGGGCACGACGCGTGGCTCTGGCCCCTGCATGCCGAGTTCCCTTCCGGGCTCACGGGCGAGGAGATGCGGCAGCTCTACGGCCTCCAGTGGCAGGCGATGTTGGCGGAGCGGTTCCGGCGACGGGATCGGCGCACGTACGGACTGGTCCGCGGATCGTATGTGGGAGCGTCGCCGCTGCCGTTCGTGCTCTACAGCGATTGCTACGATCACCGCGACTACATTACGGCGCTGTGCAACTCGGGGTTCGGCGGCGTGCTATGGACGCCGGAAGTCCGGGGCGCTGGCAGCGACGAGGAGTGGATTCGACGAGTTCAGTCGGTCTGCTTCTCACCGATGGCGATGCTGAACGCCTGGGCGAGCGGAACCAAGCCGTGGACGTTCGAGACGGTCGCCGACGCGGTGCGTGAGGCGATTCTGCTGCGGATGCGGCTGCTGCCGTACCTCTACACCGCCTTCGCGGAGTACTGCTTCCACGGAACACCGCCGTTCCGGGCGATGCCGCTGGAACGCGGGACCTCGGATGTCAGTTCCGACGCGATCATCGATGCCCGCGATCAGTACATGATGGGTCCGTCGATCTTGGTCGCCCCGCTCTTCGCCGGGCAGTCGTCCCGCGAAGTGCGGTTCCCGTCCGACCGATGGTACGACTTCTACACGGGGAAGCTCGTGTCCGATGGGGGCGTCGCGACCATCTCCGCGCCGCTCGATCAGATTCCGCTCTTCGTCCGCGATGGCGGCATCGTGCCGATGATGGAGGCATCGACGCACGTACCGATGCCGGACGAGCCGATGGAACTCGAAGTGCGGCACTACGGTCGGTCTGCCTCCTCGTACGCGCTCTACGACGATGACGGGCTGTCGTTCGCGTATGAACGCGGGGAGCATGCCTGGATCGAGCTCGCGGCATCACGCGGAGCCAGTGGGCTCACCGGTTCCAGCGCCATACGGTTCGCAGGCAGAGAGACCAGCTATCGAGCGTTCCTCTGGCGGTTCATGTCGGGGAGCGCGTCGTAACCGATGCGCTGGCACGGTCGTCTTTGACCTTGCACTTGGCGGCGCGGAGTGGTATGGTTCTCGCCGGTGTGGGCGCGGCGAGGACTACTAAGCCAACCGGGTTCTGAGCGACGTCTAACGCTGTGCCGACCGTCATCGCGTCATGAAACGGGTGCCGTCCGTCCAATGTTCACGGTTGTCCAAGAGTCCGTTTCAGCGAGCGAAGCACGTACGCAAGGACGTACCTATTCGCAGAAGACATTCATCCCCTAGACTCCGACGCGTTCCCAACTTGGCTCAGGTGAATCAATGAACCGCGCCGTCACCCTGATGGTATCCACGTCCGGCAATCGCGGATTCCGCCAGATCGTCCTCAGTCCGGTCACTCTCTGGCTGGGCGCTGGGGCGATGATCATCGCTCTGGGAGCCGGCATCTTCGGCGCCATCCACGTCTATCAGACCTACGCCAAGGCGCGAGAGATCCGCTCCGACTACGTTGCCCTGCAGGAGGGCAACGCGAGGCTGACGGAGGACTACGCTCAGCTCGAGAAGAAGGTTCTCCAGATCGAAGCGCTCGAAGCGAGCATCCGCAAAGTCATCGGGTTGCCGTCCGAGGAGGCGACTATCGCTGGGAGTGCGACCTCCGGCCTCGGCGGCGGCGGGCAGGCGCTTGACTGGCACGGCTTAGTGCTGGACAACCCCACCGAATACGAGGAGACGGCGCGCGTCACCGGAGCCAATGAGCGGTCCGAAGCCATGCCGCTATCGGGCGCAGAGGCCGCAGATCGAGCTGAGCGGCTGCTCAGCGGCTTGTCTCAGATCGATAGCGCGGCGTCGGGCGAGCAGCGCGACATGGCGATGACGCCGACGATCACGCCTCTCAAAGAGGGCGAGCCCCACTGGATTTCGTCGAACTTCGGCGTTCGGGTCGGACCCTTCACGGGGCGTTACGAGTTCCACAGCGGTCTGGACATCTCGGCGGCTGAGGGGGCCCCCGTCGTTGCGGCGGCTGACGGCGAGATCGTTGCCATGTGGCCCGTCTCCGAGGGCGGCGGGCTTGGGAACGCGATCAAGATTCGCCACGGCTCTCAGTTCGAGACCGTCTACGGGCACCTGCGCAGGGACACTCCGTTTGCCGCTGGCCTTCGCGTGGGATCCCGCGTACGCCGGAACCAGATCATCGGCTACGTCGGCGGTACCGGACGCGCCACGAGCCCTCACCTGCACTATGAGGTTCACCACAAGGGCGTCCGTGTGAACCCGCTGCGGTTCCTGCTCGACCGCTAGACGGAAAGCTGAAACAGGGCGTTGCGCTACGGATCGAGGAGGTCCGCGGGCAGCGCCCCGTAGTCTATCGAGTAGAGCGCCACTCCTTCCGATTCGTGCAATTTCGTCAGACCCGGAATCTGCCCCTCGACCCACGGCTTCAGTTCGGGTCTGCGCGCCTCTGGGATCAGATGCGTGACGCCGTAGTAGCGCGCCACCTCGATGACGCGCTTGAGAGGCGCCAGCGGAATCTGAACAGCGAGCTCTTCCGAGTAGAAGTGAAGCTCCCACGGGTTCCGGGTCATGGTGATCGAGCCTGGGGCGTTCTCACGGATCCACTTCCCGACGTTCTGCCACCCTTGATCAGCTTCCCGCCACGGGTATCCGCGCTGTGCCTGAGCTTCCTGAAGCCGACCGGTTTCGTGCCAGGACCAGACTCCAGCCAACAGCAGGAGCACCACGGTCGGGGCGAATCGCAGCCAGCGTCGGCCCGTCGTCAGCGCGGAGAGGACGCGGCGGATCGCCGTCCATCCAGGGATGATGACCAGTGGCATGGCGGGGATGACGAGCCGGCTGATCGGCTCCCAGCAGATCGACAAAAAAGCCAGATGCGCGGCACTGATGAGCACGAACGCGGCGAACTCGGGACGAGCTGCCCATCGCAGGGCTCGCCAAACCGTGACGGCGAAGCCGCGTCGGGCACGCGATCGGCGACGCGCGGCGCCCATGCCCGCCGCAAGCCCTCCGGCAAGGAACGTGAGCGCCGCAGGCAGACCGAGAGCGTACGTGCTGGCGTCTGCCTTGTCCCACTCCCCGGTCTTGGCATCCATCCGAACGAACAGCCACCATGCGTGCTGTTGTAGGTAGCGCCAGCTCATCGTCGCCAGACGCTGGGGCTCATAGAGCTTCTGGCGGAAGGATGGGATGTCCTCGCCCCAGTAGAGCCGGTACGTGCCCTCCTCCCATCCCACCCATCCGATATACCCGGAAGCGTGGTTCTGCGTGCTGTAAAGCGGGTTCCCAAATGCCATCGTGTTGCGCACGAACCAAGGCAGCAGCAACACGCCGACCAGCACGACGCCGGCTGCGAACCGAGCATCCCGGCGCATCCATCGCCTGGCTGGACGGCGCGCGATGCGCCACACGACGTACGACGCGACGACGGCGGGAAGGAGGATGATCGCGGAGCCCTTTGCCAAGTACGACGCGGCGAAGCAGGGGCCCATGCCATAGAACCAGCGCGAGTCGTCCCAGCCCCGTATCAGACAGTAGACCCCGCAAGTGACCAGGAAGGCGAACGTCACGTCTGACAGGCAATGCAGCGACCACTCGAAGACCGGCAGGTAGAGCAGGATCGTAAACGCGCTGGCGATGGCGACGACGCGCGATCTGGCAACGCGCAGCGCCAGCGCGTGGACGATCAGCGGGAACCCGAAGCATGAGATGAGCAGTGATGGCAGCTTGGCTGCGAGCGCGGTCTTCCCCATCACGGCGAAGAACGGGGCGATCAGGAACGAGTAGAAGGGAGGCCAGTGGTCCTCAGGACGGACGATACCAGGCGCGTAATGGCGGAAGTACCATGAGATGTAATCGACGTGGAGCCCGCGACCCCGCAGGAGCGAATCCGCCATCTCGGCGTAGCCGGATGCGTCTGCGTGTCCGACGTACTGGATCGGCGCGACGATCCGCAGCTTCCAGATGAAGACGACGATGCCGGCGAGGACTACCAGAGCCGGCGAGCCATAGTGGCGAAGCCATGCCGCCGAGCCCCGACTAGGCTCCATCGCTCGGCGCTGCCTCTGGGATGGGACGGAACGCCTGCGCCAGATGGATCGGGATCGGGAAGAGCGTCGTGGAGTGCTGTTCCGAGGCGACTTCGACCAGAGTCTGGAGGTAGCGCAACTGGAGTGATACGGGGTTGGTTCCCAACACCCTTGCCGCGCTGGTGAGGGCTTCTGCCGCTTGGTGCTCCCCCTCCGCCGCGACGATCTTCGCCTGCCGTTCGCGTTCAGCCTCCGCTTGCCGCGCCATTGCCCGTCGCATGCCCTCCGGCAGATCGACGTGCTTGATCTCCATCGACTGCACCTCGACTCCCCAAAGCGCCGCCTTGGCTGCGAGGACCGCCTGGAGGTTTTCGTTGAGCTGATCGCGCTCGGTTAGGAGGGAATCGAGTTCCGCTCCGCCGAGGATCGACCGCAACGTCGTCTGGGCGAGCAAACCCGTCGCAGCCACGAAGTCGTCGACGCCGATGACCGCCTTCACCGGGTCGATGACGCGGAAGATCAGTACCGCGTTCACCTTCACCGAGACCGTGTCGCTGGTGATGATGTCCTGTGGCGCGACGTCGAGCGTCTGGACGCGCAGCGTGATCTTCACCATGCGGTCGACGAGGGGGATCAGCAGAATCAAGCCGGGACCTTTGGCGCGGAGCACGCGCCCGAGCCGGAACACGACCGCACGCTCGTAATCGCGGACGATTCGGATCACCAACAACCCGAGAATGGCTGCGAAGATGACGGCGACGGTCGCCACCAGGTACGGACTCGGCAAGGGCTTGTCTCCCCACGTTGATCGGAGTCGGGATATTCTAGGTCGTGCCGGACGCGATCGCAACCATGGCGTCGCCGTATGGCGGGCGTTGACGGAACCATGTGGATGCCCTTGAATGTGCGTCGTGGACCACGTCAGGAAGGAGCCCGCGATGGATATCCGGGTCACAGACATCGAACGTACCCTCGTCGAAGTCCTACACACGCCCGCGGCGGGCAGGAGCATGCTCCGGCACATCCCCGGATGGACGATCAGCGAGGTTCTCGTGCTGCGGACCAACGTCGGGTTGGTCGGGATCGGCGAGACCATCGTCCACTACACGTGGTCGCGCGTGACCGATGCGTCGGTTCAGGAAGCCATTGGCAAGAACCCGTACGATCTGCTCTACCGCGATGACCTGGGAGCCGGACTCCAGATCGCACTGTGGGATGTCGCGGCAAAGCACGCCAGCGTTCCCGTCCATGCGCTGCTGGGTCAGAAGGTCCGAGATCGGGTCCCGCTGGCTTGGTGGTGCATCGACATGCCGCCGGAGGATTGGGCGTCCGAAGCGCGTGACGCCATCCGCCAGGGCTACACGAGCTTCAAGCTCAAGGGTCGGCCGTGGTTCGACATCGTCGAGCAGGTGCGCGCCGTCGCGGACGTCGTCCCGGCAGGCTCGCCCATCGACGTCGATTTCAACGACTTCCTCTTGGACGCAGACAACGCGCTGTCGGTTCTCAAAGCACTCGAAGAGATCGACAATGTCGAGATCTTCGAGTCGCCGATCCCGCAGGGGGATGTGCCCGGAAACGTCCGCCTCCGCTCAGAGCTCAAGAGCCAGATCGCGATGCACTATGGGAGCCCGCCATTCCGCGTCGCTGTCACAGAAGGCGCGTGCGACGGTTTTGTGCTTTGCTGTGGCGCGAACGCGATGCTGAGCCAGGCTCGCGCCGCAGCCCAGGTCGATATGCCGTTCTGGATCCAGCTCGTTGGGACGGGCATCACGACGACCTGGGCGAACCACCTCGGTGCGGTGCTGACGCACGCGAAGTGGCCCGCCATCACCTGTCTCAACACCTACTCAGAGCCGTTGGTCGTCGAACCGATCCGAGTCTCCGACGGTCATGTCGCAGTCGGCGACGCACCGGGGTTGGGCATCGAACTCGACCGAGACGCCGTCGCAAGACTTCGAGTCGATGCGCCGGACATCCGACCGTCTCCGCGCTGGGTCCAGACGATTCGCTTCGGTGACGGGACACGTGCTCACTTCCGGAACTACGACGACTATGTGCCGTATTTCCGCGAACGCAAGCTCCCAATCGGTCACCGGGATGTTCGGCTCGACGTCTGGTTCGACGACGGTTCGTCGGAGTTTGCGGCGTTATTCCGACGCGTTTGCGACGGTCCCGTCGTCGAGCGCTCCGCCTAGATCAGGTACTGCCGGAGGTGTCGCTGAGCCAGAAGGATTCCGGCGAACCTTCGAGGGCCCAACCACGTTCGAGCATGGGGCTCGATGTTGATGTCGGCGTCGTAGTCGTGGTGGTAGAGGATCGCGAACAGCGTTCCCCAGTCCGTTTGGTCGAGCCCGGCGGGCGGATCCTCGAACGGCTTGCCGCCGATGACGACGCTGCCCTTGGCGTGGACGTGGTAGACGCGGTTGCCCCAATCCCGCAGTTCCGCGAGGTAGTCCCGACCGTCGTAGAAGGGGTGCGACGGGTCGAACTTGATTCCCAGCTCCGGCAGGTGCGGCAGGATCAACTGCCAGGCATCGGGCCCGTAAGAGAAGTTGGTGATGTGGCAGTTGTAGACGGCGATCCTGACGCCGCGAGGTTTGCCGTAGTCGATCATCGCGCCGAACGAATCGACTGCGCGACGAGCGTTCTCTTCGAGGGATCGGTTCCCCGCATCCCCGCCGCACGTGACCATGAGCGGACACGATATGTCGGCGCACAGGTCGATCATCGCTCGCGCCTGGCGCATCGACTCCTCAGCGACGGCGCGATCGTCGGCGTTGTACTGCTGCGAGAAGAGCGCCAGCATGGAGAAATCGACGCCGTACCGCTTCGACATCGCGCGCATGTGGTCGCGTCGGGCGACGACATCGACGTTGCCGAAGCTGATGTGCTCGACGCACGAGAACCCGTTCTCCGCCGCGAAGCGGAAATCTTCTTCCGACAGGTCGGTGATAAAGCCGATTCTCACGTGGATGCTCCCTGGTGAGGGGTCGTCGGGTGGTATGGCGAGCTCCACTATGTCGCTGCCGCGAGAATTCGTCAACGTCGGCGAGGATGGGGCGGATCGACTTGATGGGCTCGGGACGCGTATGGCATGATTGTCCGCGTGACGCCCGGGCCGCGCGAATCGGCATGTCTCTCCGTCGCTGGATGGTTGCGGTTCCGCGGCCGAGCCAGAGTCCTCAATCACGCCATTCGTGCCGGCATCAGAGCTCAGCGCACGTAGCGCTTGAGGGGCCGTCCGGTTCCATCATGTCGTGTGTCGGGCTCAGCGAACCGGATCGCAGGAGCGTTCGATGAAGGTCGCAGTGATCGGGCTGGGCTACGTTGGCGCAGTGACGAGTGCGTGCCTGGCGAAGCTGGGTCACCATGTCGTCGGCGTCGACCGGATGGCTGGCAAGGTCGAGCGGATCAATGCCGGCGAGGCACCGATCACAGAACCGGGGTTGGACGACCTCATCGCCGAGATGCGGGCAACTGGCCGTCTGGAGGCGACGCAGCGACTCGATGCGGCCGTCGGCGCGACGGAACTGGCGGTCGTGTGCGTCGGCACGCCGACGGGCGCGGACGGTTCGCCGGACATGGCTGCCATGGACATTGTGGTTGGCGATATAGGTTCCGCGCTGTCGGCAAACGGCCGCCCCTACGTCGTCGCGCTTCGCAGCACGTCGCTGCCTGGTACGTCCGAGCGGTACCGGGCTCTCTTACGAGAGCGCGTTGGGCGCGACGACGTCGACGTGTGCAGCCACCCGGAGTTCCTGCGGGAGGGCTCGGCGATCAGCGACTTCGAGTCTCCCGCGTTCATTGTCGTGGGCACCGACGACGAGCACACGGCCGCCGTCGTGCGCGAGCTGTACGCACCTTTCGTTGCTTCGTCCCCTGACCTTTTCCACGTGATGGCTCCGGCTGCGGCTGAGATGTTGAAGTACGCCTGCAACGCTTACCACGCTGTCAAAGTGGCGTTCGCCAACGAGATCGGCGCGCTCGCCGCAACGTTGGGTCTGGACAGCCACGCCGTGATGGGCGCATTCGTTAAGGACACCAAGCTCAACACGTCGAGAGCGTATCTCCGTCCTGGATTCGCGTTTGGAGGCTCGTGCCTACCGAAAGACCTTCGGGCCCTGGCGTTCCTGGCGGGCAGAAGCGACCTTAGGCTGCCTCTCCTCGAGTCGGCAATCCCGAGCAACCAGCGACATCTGGCGCGGACGCTGGATCGAGTGCTCTCTCTCAGCCCGAAACGCGTCGCCGTTTGGGGGATCTCGTTCAAGTCCGACACGGCAGATGTGCGCGAGAGCCCGGTGGTCGATCTTCTACATGGCATCCTGGCTGCCGGCGTACCGGCTCAATGGCATGATCCCGACGTGGCCGGAGCCCTCACCCGGCGCGGGGGCAGCGATAGCGTCGCCTACCTGGAGGAGCGCATTCCGCACGCCCTGGACCTGCATGTCCCCAACGCGGCGGAGCTTGCCGTCGTTGCTGACCTTCACGTCGTGTCGAAGTTCGACCAGAGCTTCGCGGAGGTCCTACGGGCGGCGAAGGCTCCGGTTCTCGACCTGAATGGCAGCTACAGGGACGCCATCTCGGCCGACCGGTACGTCGGCCTCCTATGGTAGAGGTGACAACGTCAAGCCATGAGCCGCAGTCCGGCGCACGTCGTCTCCTCATGGCCGTCTACCAGTACCCGCCATTTGGGACGGTCGGTGGCAGCATCAGGGCGACAAAGTTCAGCCGGTATCTGCTCGACCACGACTGGCAGCCCATCGTCCTCACGATCCGCGACTCCGGGAACCCGTACGTCCGGCGGGACAGCGCGTCGCTCCTGACAGAAGTCGATCCGCGAGTGACGGTCGATCGCATTCGGGCGATCCAGCCGCCGGCGTTCCTCGTCCGTCTTCTGCGAGGAGGGTCCGCCCCAACGGACCCAAGAGCCGCCACAGGGAAGCAATCCCTGGGCCCAAAGCGCTTATTGCGCGCGTTCTGCCGTACCGTGCAGGGGCTCCTCGACAGACACCTTCTCACCTACGATCCCATGATCGCGTGGGTCCCGTTCGCTCTCTGGCGGATGCGCCGTTGGATGTCCGGCCGCGGGGTCGATGCTGTGTTCGTGACAGCGCCGCCCCGGTCGATGGTCGTCCTGGCATGGCTGGCGCGACGCATCTACCACAAGCCAGTCATCTGGGATGTACGCGACGACTGGGTGGACACGCCTCCGTTCTACACAAAGAGCCGAATCCAGCGAGCCATCGGGCGATGGGTCGAGCGCCGGACGGTGCAAGCGGTTGACCGCGTCGTCGTGGTCTCCACCCGGAGTTACGAGGACTTCGTCGCACGATACGGCGCACAGCGTCGCAAGATTCGCATGATCCCGAACGGATGCGACCTGGATGAGTTGCAGGTTGGCGCTTCGACGCCTCGTGACGACCGAGATGATGGGCGCTTGCGCATTGTACATGCCGGGACGGTGATGCCGCCGACCCGCGACCCGCGCGCGCTATTCGACGCGCTGTCGCACCTACGACGCGACATGCCGGACTGCTACGAGGCAATCGATCTCCTGTTCGTGGGCCCTCTGCCGCGCGTATCTGCGGAGCACGCGTGGAGGGCCGGCTTGACTGAGTGCGTCAGTGAGGTCGGATTTCTGCCACGCGACGAGTTCTGGAAAGTGACGCGCAACGCGGACCTTCTGTTGACCGTCGGAGACGTTGGCTTCCCGTCCATGGTGCCTGGCAAGATCTACGATTATTGGGCGGCGCGCCGACCACAACTCTATATCGGGGACCCTGGGTCCGCCTGGTCGCTGGTCGAGGATAACCAACTGGGCGTCTGTGTTCGGAACGATCCCGAGCGGATCGCCGAGGCGCTGGCGGAACTGGTTGTCCGCTGGCGGTCGGGGGGGCTTGGCGACCTTTCCGTCGACGGGCTCGCGCGGTACGACCGCCAGCATCTGACCTCCCAGCTTGCCACGGAGCTCGACGCCATCGTTGGGATACAGGCTGAGGGCTTGGAGACGTGAAGGCAGGAGACTTCGGCGCAGAAGCGGGCCCGCGCTTGCAGGATCACATGAACCACGGCGACGAGATGGGCGAGCTCTCAGACAACCGACGCCGCGATACGCTCCGGCGGGGCGTCGTGATTTCCTACATCGCGATGGCGGTTCAGTTCCCGTGCTCGGTTCTCGCCCAGATGCTCCTTAGTCGCGCGATGGGGTCGGCTGCGTACGGGCAGTTCGGCATCTTCCAGAGCGTTGTCTTCCTTCTTCTTCCGTTTACCTCGCTCGGAGTCATTTACGGCATCCCGGTGTTTGTCGCGTCGGACGCTCGCCGCGAGCAGACCTCGCACAGACTGATGGTGCTCTCTTTGGCTCTGTTTGTCGGAGCGGCGACAGTTGTGGCTCCGTTGCTCAACATGCTCCCGGAGGGGTTACACGTCGCAACGTCAGCGGGCATCGCCGAGCGCGTCATGTGGATCGTTGCGGCAGTCGCACTGGCATACCGGACAGGCGTGGAGTCGCTGTTCATCGGCCAGCAGGACTTCCTCCGGCGAGCCATCGTCGCGCTCATCTACCCCCTCATGTTCGCTTCGCTTGCCGTTGGCGCGGTTGTCGCGCAGATCCGGGTCGACGCATTCAGGGCGTCCGTGATGTGGACTGCTTCGTTTGTCGTCTGCGCGTTTGCCTCATGGCTTCTCGTCCGGCGACGGCTCGGGACCGGCTCTGCTGGTGGAACCGCGCTCGTCGTGCAGCTCGGGGGTCTCGGCTTCCGGGCAGTCCTGGCGAACTTCTCGACCGCCCTTTTCTTTCGAAGCCCATACCTGGTCGCCGAGCGGCTGATGACGCCGGTGTTCATCGGGCTGTGGAATTGCGTCAACACGCTGGCTGACACGGGACGTCAGGTGTCCGGCGTTCTTGGGCGTGTGCTGCTGCCATACGCGGCGCAGCGCTCGATCCGTTCGACCACCGTTGCTGTGGTCCAGGCAATGACGCTTGCCTTGGCAGCCGGGTTCCTCGTGGTCCTGGCGTTCCCCACCTCGTTTACGCAGATAGTGTTCGGCGCGGAGTTCGCGGACCCCGATTACGTGTTGGTCGCCTCGTTCCCGGGGATCGCCGCGACCGTGGTCGCCTCGGCGGTCATCCAGGTGATCGCCGCGCGCGGGTTCCCACTGGTGACGTCGGTGCTCCCTGCCGTCGGCACTGCGATATTCGTCCCATGTGCTGTCGCAACGCACTCAGCAGGGACGACATGGTTCGCTATCTCGTTCTCTGTGTCTCAGATCGTCTGGTTGGCTCTGTGCCTTGCCGTGTACCACACGTGGGAGGGCTTTGGTTGGCGGGGCTGGTGTGACACGAGTATCATGCGTAGAGCCCTGACCTTGGGACGCCGTGCCGACCCGAGCTCGCCCAACAGCTCCAATGGCTGACAGTCAAGGGCTGATGCAGTCGAAGGGAATGCGAATGAGAACCCCGAAGGAGGTGGTCGAGGCGTTTCGGAGCGCCAGAACCCGCCTCGCGCCGGTTCTGAGAGAACTGGACTGGGATCGGCTGAGCAAGTACGACCGCGACATCGCGCGTGCTGCCCACAATCCGGTCGTGGATCGGATCGACAACGAGTCCGTCCCGTACATGCGGGTTGCGACGTACCTTCGCCGTCAGTTCCCAGATGGGGGCACCGTGGTCGATGTCGGCAGTTTCGTTCCGACGTTGCCCCTCATGTTGGCGGAACTCGGGTTCCATGTGGTGACCGTCGAGAAGCACGAGCTCTACGCTGGCGAATACGCCAAGATCACAAGCGCCCTTCGGGAGACGTCGATCGAGTTCCTCGACCTCGATATCATCTCAGACCCTCTGCCCGGCACATTCGACGCGGTACTCCTGATGGCTGTCATCGAGCACCTGAACGGCAGCCCAAGAGCGTTGCTCCAGAAATGCCACGGACTTCTCAGAGACGGCACCTCACGTTTCGTACTCGACGTTCCGAACGCGGCATCGCTTTGGAAACGCCTGCGCATGCTGCTTCGCGGCCGCCCCCCTTTCCCGGCCATCGAACACTACTACGACAGTGAGTACCCGTACGCCGGGCACAATCGGGAGTACACTCCGTCCGACGTGAGGAAGGTGCTCGAATGGAGTGGCTTCCGGGTTGAGTGCATGGACACGTTCAACTACCATCTGCCGGGCATCTTGCCTCGTCTGGTGCAGGCGTGTGCCACAAGCGACGCCAAGCAGTGCGTCCTTGCCTTCTGCTCTCCCATCTGAGCGCTCGGCACTTGCGAGCTGCTGCCCAAGGACACAGGTCGGAGGACTCATTCAGCGCCATGCGATCCCTGCTCTCCATAGCGAAACGCCTCGCGCATCGCGCACTCCGTTCCGTAGGGCTTGACGTAGTTCGCGCGTCCTCTCTTTCCGAACAGGTATGGGGAAGCCTGAGCCGGTTGTCCATCCGCAGCGTGATCGATATTGGTGCCAACGAGGGGCAGTTTGCGCAGTTCGCCCTCGAGACCTTCAAGAATGCCAAGGTCTGTTGTTTCGAACCACTCCCAGATGTCGCGGCGCGGCTTTCGACGTGGGCGGAAGGCAGCGCAGGGCGCGTCAAGGTGTTTCCTATCGCGCTCGGAGAAGCCCCAGGCGAGGCGACGATGCTGCGACACCGTGAGTTCTCTCCATCATCGTCGATGCTTCAGACCACAAGCGATTTCGGTCGTCTCCACCCGGAACTGTTGGATCAGGAACGGATCAGCGTGCCGATCGATACGCTTGATTCGGCGCTGGCGGGCGAGTCGCTCGAGGATGGCATCCTGGTGAAGATGGACGTCCAGGGTTTCGAGGACCGAGTGATCCGGGGAGCGACGCGCACGCTGGGCAGAGCGCGCGCATGCACCATTGAGGCGAATCTCGACAGCATCTACGAGGGGCAGGCACGGTTCGACGCCTTGGTGGTGGCGCTGTGTGGGCTTGGGTTCCAGTACGGGGGCAACGTCGCCCAGGTCTATGACCCGCGGGACGGGCACGTCTCCTATGTGGACGCCTTGTTCGTGAAACCCACGACGAATCCCTCTCCGGGGGGGCGCGTGACGTGAGGCAGGTGTTCCTCAAGGACGGCGAGGTGATCGTCGATGACGTGCCGGCTCCCGTCGTGCAGGACCAATGCGTCCTTGTGCGCGTGCGCGCCTCGTGCGTTTCTCCCGGCACGGAGCTTGCCTCGCTTGAGGCGAGCGGGAAGTCATTGATCCAGCGCTCGCTGGAGCAACCACAGAGAGTTCGACAGGTCATCGACCGGGCTTTGTCATCGGGCGTCCGGGCAACGATCCGCGAGGTCCGGCGGAAGGTGTCCGCTGCACACCAGATCGGATACTCTGCGGCAGGCGTCGTCCTCGAACTAGGGCGGGGAGTCGAGGGTCTACTGCCTGGAATGGCAGTAGCATGTGCCGGTGCGCAGTTCGCCCATCACGCAGAAGTGATCTGCGTTCCAAAGAACCTCGTCGTGCCTGTTCCTCCGGCGTTGCCGTTCCGCCATGCGAGCACGGTGGCGCTCGGTGCGATCGCCCTTCAGGGGATACGTCGCGCATCCCCGACGATCGGTGAGACGTTTGTCGTGATTGGCCTTGGGGCAGTGGGCCAACTGACCGCTCAGGCGCTCAGAGCCAATGGTTGCCGCGTGATCGGATCGGACCTCTCCGCCAATCGAGTCGCCCTGGCGGAACGTCTTGGGATGGCGACACACATCGACCCGGCTGCAAACGACCCCGTGGAGCAAGTGCTACTGAACACGGACGGCCTCGGCGCCGACGGTGTGATCGTTGCCGCGCATGCAGCCAACGACGAGGTGATCTCGACGGCATTCCGCATGTGCCGGCGAAAGGGCAGAGTGGTCCTGGTCGGCCACGTCGGCCTGAATGTGCGCCGCCAGGACATCTACGAGAAGGAACTGGACTTCCTCATCTCGACTTCGTACGGTGCCGGTCGGTACGATCCCGAATACGAAGAGCGCGGCGTCGACTATCCGTTCGCGTACGTTCGCTGGACCGAGCAGCGCAACATGAGGGCGTACCTGGAACTCCTTCGTGACTCGGCGATGGATGTCGGGCCGCTGGTCGAAGCTGCCTACCCAATCGATCGGGCGGCCGACGCGTACCGTGAGCTCCAGCACGGGCAGCAGAAGCCCCTGCTGGTCGTGCTGGACTACCCGGACCCTGGCGATGCCCCATCGACGCATGTCCGCCTGGAACACACGCCGAGACGGGGGATTCAGTCTGAATCGCCGGTTCGTGTCGCCTTGGTGGGTGCAGGGAGCTTCGCCAAGGGCACCTATGTGCCCATCTTGTCGGAGCTGTCGGATCTATGCCAGGTGCGGGCCGTGGTGAGCCGCACAGGGGCGAACGCTGTCGCTGTCGCCCGTCAGCTAGGAGCCGACCACGCGCTGACGGACTACGCGGCGCTGCTTGCCGACGAAACCATCGACGCCGTCATCCTGACGACGCCTCACGATGTCCATGCCTCGATGGCGATGCTCGCGCTCAGAGCCCGGAAGCATGTCCTCGTCGAGAAGCCTCTCTGCATGACCTGGAAGGAGTACCACGACATCCAGGATCTGCTTTCGGAGCTCGGCTCGGATGCGCCTGTGCTGCAGACGGGGTTCAACCGACGGTTTGCGCCGGACATTGCGGCAATGGCGAGCATCGTCGGACGGCGCACCAACCCCATGATCATCGACTACCGGATGAACGCAGGCCGTCTGCCGCCCGACCATTGGTTCTTTTCTTCATCTGGCGGCGGACGAAATCGCGGCGAAGCTTGCCATATCTACGATCTGTTCTGCTACCTGACGGGCGCATCGGTTGAGAGCGTTGCTGTAACCCACATCGTGCCGCGCACCCATCATTGCCGGCACGATGACAACTTCTCCGCGACGTTCGCATTCGCAGAGGGAAGCATCGCGACGCTGACTTACACCGCGCTGGGATCATCGGACCACCCGAAAGAGACGATGGAGGTCTTTGTCGACGGGGCGGTGCTCACCCTCAACGACTATCGCGGCTGGGCTGCCAAGGGCGTGCGCGCGAAAGGCGACAGCAGACGCGTGGCGGATAAGGGACACCGATCCGCCGTGCGCGCGTTCTTCCAGTCCATACGACACGGAACAGAACCACCCATCCCTGTCTGGGAACAGCTACACGCGACGGAGATGACGCTCTGGGTCGAGGATCGTCTTCAGCCCCAGGCCGACGGGCTTCAAGCGGAGGTCGAATGACGGTTCTGGTGTCCGTAGATGGGCCACGTGCGTGATGGGACCGCAACGAGATCTGCTGGTGCATGCCTTCAAGGCAGCGTACGGTGTCGTGCCGTATCCGCTTCGGGCCGGGTTCCGCGACGTCGTGTTCTCGCCGAGGCTGGCGTGTCTCTACGTCGAGGCGCGAAGGCAGTTCCGCGCCGCGTGCACGTGGAACCGCGACCAGACTGAAGCGTACCAACTGGACGTCCTGCGGAGCCTGCTCGAACACGCTCGACAGCGCGTGCCGTTCTATCGCGACCTATTCAGACGACACGGCTGGCACGCCGATTCGTTCGGGTCGCTGGACGACCTCCGAAGGCTCCCTGCCCTCGACAAGGTGGCTCTGAGCGACGATCGGATGCGGTTCGTCGCTGACGACTGCCCACCACAGCGGCTCACGTACATGACCACCAGCGGATCGACCGGCATCCCGTTCGGATTCTACCTGGAACGCGGCAGGACGAACGTGGCGACCCTGGCACACCTGCACGAGACATGGGCTCAGGTCGGGTGGACGCCGCGAAGCCGCAACGTCGTGCTTCGGGGCAAGTTCGTCGGTTCCGCTGAACGTGGCCGCTATCACGCCCACGACCCACTGGCGCGAGAACTGCTGTTGTCCTCGTACCACCTCTCGCCACAGGTCATTGCCGAGCACTTTCTGCCCGCCATGCAGCGGTATCGGCCGGAGTACCTGCACGCCTATCCGTCCGCAGCGACGATCCTGGCGCAGCATGTCATCGAAACGGGTCAGAGGCCTCCGCCGCTTCGCGCCGCACTCCTTGCGTCGGAGAACCTCTACGACTGGCAACGCCGGCTCGTCGAGACGGCGTTCGGATGCCCCGTCGTGTCGTGGTACGGGATGGCTGAGCGTGCCGCGTTCGCCTTGCAGGTGGACGATCCGCCGGGGTATTGTTTCCACGCGGCGTATGGCATCGCCGAGCTGCTCTCTCCGGCAGGCGAACCGGTGACGCGCCATGGTGACGTCGGAGAGATCGTCGTGACCGGGTTCCACAATCGGGCGATGCCCTTCATACGCTACCGAACTGGTGACCTGGCGGCTCTCGACACATCCGAGACCTCCCAGTGCCCCGGTTTTCTGCGGGTCTCGCGCATCGAAGGACGGTTGCAGGAGCTTGTTGTCACAAGCGACGGCCGGCACGTCTCGATGACCGCGGTGAACATGCACAACGACCTGTTCGACCGCGTCGAGCAGTTCCAGTTTGAGCAGGTAGAGCCCGGCAAACTGTCGATGCGCATCGCGAGGCGTCCGGACTACGGCGAGGCGGACGAGCGGCGGATTTGCGACGAGATTGGGGAGAAACTGGCAGGTATCGACATCCACATCGAGTATGTCGAATCGATCCCGCGCAGCGCATCCGGGAAGCACCGGTTCCTGATCCAGCGACTCCCGGTGCGGTACTCCGATTGAGCCGACGCCTACGAACAGCATGTCCACCGCAGAGAATGCATCGATGACGGCAGACGTCGCGGTCGCCCACGTCGAGTTCCCAATGTATCCTCAGGAACCTCCCTACCACCCCGGCGACGTCTATCCCGAGTACCGGCTTGGGGAACACTCACCTCAACCGAATCACGCGTATGCCGCTGTGCGTGAAGCGTTCCATCTGAACGGCATGGATTCGGCGAACTACGGAACGGATCGCTGGAACCCGCTAGGGACGGTCATTGAGCCTGGGGATCGCGTCGTCATCAAGCCGAACTTCGTGCTCTCGTTCAACGAAGAGGGCCATGGGCTCGATCCGGTCGTCACACACCCGTCGGTGCTCCGGGCAATCGCCGACTACGCGTTCATCGCCCTCCAGGGGTCCGGTTCTGTGCGGATCGCTGACGCGCCGCAGTGGGACTGCGACTTTGAGGAACTGTCGGCATGGGGCGGGTTCGAAGCCATCACGGCGTTCTACGAGCGCCACAGGCTCGATTTCGCTTTCCTCGACCTGCGCAAGCTGCGCCGTCGCGTGACGGATCGCGGGTACGTTCGGCAGGATGACCGCGTCTACTTGGATGGTGATCCTAATGGGTACACCGTCGTCGACCTGGGAGCACGAAGTGCGCTCGCGGATCTGCCGAATCCTGAGCGTCTCTACGGCAGTGACTACGACCGAACCGAGACCGTGAGCCACCATCACGAGGGTCGCCACGAGTACCTAGTCTCCCGCACCGTCCTAGAGGCTGACATCGTCATCAATGCGCCCAAGATGAAGGTGCATAAGAAGGTCGGCGTCACGCTGAATATCAAGAACCTCGTCGGGATCAACGGCGACAAGAACTACCTGCCCCACTACCGCGTCGGCTCGCCCAGAGAAGGCGGCGACGAATACCCGGACACGATGGACGTCAAGGGCCGAAAAGCCCTGGCAGCGAGGACATGGCTCCAGGAGCGCCTGCTGACATCGGGGTCGCGCGTTGGGGAGTTCATCTACTCGGTCGTATTTGGCGCATACCGTCTGCTGCGCGATGGATTGCACGTTCGCGTCGACAAGCCGGTCGTGGCCGGGAACTGGCACCGCAACGACACCTGCTGGCGCATGGCCGTCGATCTGATGAACATCCTGATCTACGCCGATGCCGACGGCACGATCCGGGATGAGCCGCAGAGGCGGTTCCTATCGGTCGTCGATGGCATCGTCGGCGGGCAGTTGCACGGACCCCTGTCCCCCAAGCCAATCGCCAGCGGCTGGGTGGTCGTCGGGGACCATCCGTACGCGGTGGACATGGCGGTGACGCGGCTCATGGGGTTTGACTGGCGAAAGGTACCGCAGCTCGGGTTCGCCCAGGCGGAGGCGTCGACGGGCTCGCTTGCCGAGCGCTTCCGGCTCGCGGACCCGGACGCGCTGCGTGTCCACGCAAGAGATGGCGATGTTTCGTCGATGATGCGCCATCGTCGGCGTGTGGGCGTGGAGTTCGACCCGCACCCCGGCTGGCGAGGTCACATCGAGCTGCTGGCAGACGAACAGGAACCGAACGCGTAACGCGTGAGACGGGCACCGATGCGGATCGGCTTCAACACGCTATCTGAGAACCCCTTCAGCCCCAGCGGCGCGCAAGGGTACTTCATCAATCTGCTGCGGGAGATCGGCAAGCTCGACACCGAGAACGAGTACGTCGTGTTTGTCAGTCGGACGAACCGGCATCTCTACGAGTTCGGGTACCAGAACTTTCGCCTAGTCCATGGCGGCCCGTCCAACGAAGCCCGCAAGTGGCGCGTCTTGGCGGAACACACATCGATTCCTGCATTGCTCTGGCGCTACCGCGTCGATGTGTTCAACGCGCCAGCGACGATTGCTCCGATCACGTCACCGGGCAAGCTCGTCCTGACGGTGAAGGCGCTTACGCAGTTTCATCATGCGGGAGCAGTTCCGTGGCGCGTGCGAACCTACCGGAGCCTGATGCTGGAGCGTTCGGCGCGGCGTGCGACGCTTGTCGTCGCAAACTCCGATAGTTGCGTCGAAGACGTCGACAGGTTTCTGCGTGTCCCCCGAGCGAAGATACGAAAGGTCCACGAGGCATACGACCCGACCATCTTCCACGTCATGGACCTAGCGTTCGTCAAGGCTGAGCTTTCGCGGAGATTCAGGATCGAACGTCCGTACGTGCTGTTTGTCTCCAGTTTCTATCCGTACAAGAACGCAGAGGGTTTGCTCGAAGCGTTTCGACGGGTTTGCGACAAGCCGGCGTGCAAAGACATGCTTTTGGTATGCGTCGGCGGGAATGACACGGACGGGTATCTCGGCAAGATCAAACGGCAGGCAGAAGCCATCGGGCTTGCTGACCGTGTTGTTTTCACGGGCTACCTTCCGCATCCGGACGTAGCTCTCTTCTACAATGGCGCGAGCGTATTCGTGTATCCGTCACACTACGAGACGTTCGGTCTGACAATCCCGGAAGCCATGGCCTGCGGGGCTCCCGTCATAGCGTCCAACGTGATGTCCATCCCCGAAATCGCCGGAGGCGCCGCGGTGTTGATCGATCCGAAATCTGTCGATGAGATTGCGGACGCCATCGAGCGAGTCGTCAGCGAGGATGATCTGCACACAAGGTTACGCGAAAGCGGTCTCGCGCGAGCGCAGGACTTCTCCTATGAGCGGACGGCGGGGCAAATGATCGGCATTTACGCCGAAGCCGCCCACATGTAGTCGTACAGTCGGCAAGCGTCGCCATGGGACGCCGCTGCCTGTGCAGCACGACCCGATCCGTCGATCCTTAGGGACTATTCGATGCGCGTCGCGATGCTGATCCACAACGTCTGCAACGGCTCTGCCTATGTCAAGGTCGCCGAGATGGCGGAAGCCGTCGCGGCAAGGGGCCATCGCGTGACGTTGGTTTCGACGTCGCCGACTCGGTTGCTGCGGTTCCAGCGGCGTGTGCAGGCGAACGTCGAGTACCTCGAAGCACCGGATCTGTTGTGGGGCCCGCTCAGGCAAGGAGCGGACCCGATCAACGGCATCCGGCGGATCCTCCGCCTGCGGGCTGAGGCGTTCGATATCGTCCATGCTATCGACTGCCGGCCAGCCGTGTTGCTGCCAGCGCTGTATTTCCGTCATGTCCAGCAGCGTCCGCTGGTGCTGAGCTGGTGGGACTGGTTCGGGAAAGGCGGGACCATGGTGGGCCGCTCCTCCCGACTCTACCAGGACACCTTCGGGCATCTCGAGACGTGGTTTGAAGAGGCGTTTCGCCATCACGCCCATTCGGCAACCGTGGTGTCGCAGGCGCTGTTCAGACGGCTGAGCTCAATGGGCTACGATCCGACGCGGATCCTCATCCAGCGCCCCGGATGCTTTGTCTCGCGCTATGTCCCATTCGGTTGGGGGAACCCACAGCGCGAGTTGAGGCGAGGTCTCGGGCTCCCGGAAGATGATCCGATCCAGGTCTACGTCGGTGCGCTGAATCGTTTCGATCTGAAGCTCCTGCTGGACTCGTTGGAACTGCTGAGACAGAGACGTGCACTGCCGCTGACCGTGCTCGTCGGGGAACACGACGTGAGCCCATTGGACGCCAAACGGCTTCGCGTTCGAACAACCGGTCGGCTGGAATCGTTCAGCGATATGCTCAGGCATGTCGGCGCTGCCGACCAGGCTCTGCTGCCGCTCCAGCTGACGACTGCCAACATGGCGCGATGGCCGTCGAAGATGGGAGACTACTTCTGTTGCGGTAGAGCGATCGTCGCTACGCCTGCGACCGATTTACCGGACGTCTTCGCCGAGCACGACATCGGCGTGCTTGCACACGACGACTCTCCGGCTGCCTTCGCGGATGCCATGGAGTCGGCTCTGTCGGACATCTGCGCTACGCGCGCGCGCGGCGACAACGCTCGCCGGTTCGCCGAAGCCGTGCTCGACTGGGACTCGATTGCGGGGCAGTTGATCGAATGGTACGACACCACGGCGAGTGCGTTCTACTCGCGATAGGTGTTGTTTCTGCAGCCTGGCATTGTGCGTCTCTGGTCTGGCGTGCTAACGTTCACGCGTCCACGGACATTCGGAGCGCTCGACTCGCGACCGACCCGAGCTAGGGAGTCCGTCACCGGAGCCTCAAACGTTGATGGGAAGACACATGGGGAGAACGGTCTTCGTCTCCGGTTGCTATGACACGATCCACGGTGGACACATCGAGTTCTTTCGAGCGGCTCGGGCGTTAGGCGACCGACTCGTCGTGTCCGTCGCGTCAGATCGCGTGCTGATGCGGCACAAGTACCGACTCCCGGCGATGCCGGAACAACACCGCTTGGAGGTCGTTCGTGCCATTCAGTACGTCGACGAAGCCTACCTGAGCTCGGGAGATCGGGTCGGCCTCGACTTCCAAGAGGTCTTCGAGCGGATCAACCCCAGCATCCTCGCCGTCACGCAAGATGACCGGTTCGAGTCGATGAAGCGCGAGCTATGCGCCAAAGTCGGTTGCGAGTATGTCGTCCTTCCGAAGACCCTCACGTATGAGCAGATCAGTTCGACCGAGATGCGCGCGCGCGCCGCAGCGCCGTGGATGGTTCCGCTTCGCGTCGATATCGCAGGCGGGTGGCTCGACTACGTGAAGGCGAGCGGCGGGATCGAGGGATATGTGGTCAACTGCTCCGTGTCGCCTCTGGTGGGCATCGGGGAGTGGTCCTACGAGAAGGGCGCCGGCTTGGGCGGGTCCGCCGCATGGAGCGCGTTGCACGGCAACAACTCGTTCTTGTCCGAGTGGGCTGGAGGTCGCGGCTGGCAAGACCCCGCCGTCGTCTTGGAGACCGGCTTGTGCGTATGGAGAGCTGGCGACGCAGCCGGGCTGGTCATGAAGCGGAACCCGGCGTTCCTCAAGGGACACATGGTCGCCGTGTGGACGTACGCGCGGGATGAATCCTTCGACCCAGCGTTGATCCACCGGGACTATGACGCGATCGTCGAGGCAGGCGAGACGGCGATGCGCGGAGCTCTCAACAGCGACATCGATCTGTTGCGCGAAGCGATCGACCGATCATACGAAGTGCAGTTGGACGAGCGCATGCCGCCTCTCCCGGAAGCAGGCGGGGCATCGCGAAAGTATTGTGGCGCCGGATGGGGCGGGTACGCGCTGTATCTCTTCGACGATCCAGACCGTCGGGAGTCGTTCGTGTCGTCGACACCAGGGTCGATTCCCGTCGAGCCGCACATGCGTTACATGGAGTTTGCCGCGGAACTGGATGATCGAGTGAATCCGCATCAGGGCTAGCCTAGCTGTGCCGTAGTGAACCTACCGGCGGACCAGAGCGTTCCACCATTGCGCTCAGACAGCCACCAGTACCGGCTCCGCCGTCGTTGACGCCCATGGGTGATTGAATGGAAGTGTCGGTCGGTACGACGCCTGCCGAGGGCAGCAAGCCAATCCAACGCGCGCTCAAGCGCTTGCTTGACGTCGTTGTCTCGGCGGTCGGAATGGTCGTGTTGCTCCCCGTATTCCTTCTGCTCATACTCGCCGTCAAGTTGACATCTCGCGGACCGGCATTCTACCGATGGGAGGTCATCGGGAAAGGGTGCAGACCGTTCCGCAGCTACAAGTTCCGCACGATGGTCGCCAATGCCGACCAGATCAAGCGTGAACTGATGACGCACAACGAGATGATGGGCCCGGTTTTCAAGATGCGCGAGGATCCGCGCATCACTCAGATCGGCAGAGTCCTGCGGAAGTACAGCCTCGACGAGCTGCCCCAGGTATGGAGCGTCTTCAAGGGAGACATGAGCCTCGTCGGACCCCGTCCCTGCCTCCAGTCGGAGTTGCCGCACTTCTCGGAGTGGCATCGTCAGAAGTTCGCTGTGACGCCTGGCATTACATGTCTCTGGCAGATCAGCGGGCGCAACGAGATCAAGGACTTCGATATGTGGGTGAAGATGGACCTCGAGTACATCGAGCACTGGTCCTTCTGGCTAGACCTCAAGATACTCGTGAAGACCATCCCAGCCGTCCTGTCCGGCAGAGGGGCTTCATGAGAGCGCTAGTCACAGGCGGCGCCGGCTTCATCGGATCACATATCGTCGATGCCCTCCTTAAGCGCCACTATCGTGTCCGCATCGTGGACGCGTTGGATCCGGTCGTTCACGCCGGAGGAATGCCTTCGTACGTTCCGGACAACGTCGAGGTTCTCTCGGGAGACGTGCGCAATCCCGAACTGATGTCGAGAGCCCTCGCCGACGTCGACGTCGTGTTCCACGAAGCCGCGCGCCAAGGGTTCTTGCCGGAGTTCAGCCGATTCTTCGACGTCAACACGGTCGGCACGGCGCTGATCTTCGAGACGATCGTGGCACAACGCCTGCCCGTGCGGAAGGTGGTCGTCGCGTCCTCTCAGGCGGTCTACGGCGAGGGGAAGTACTACTGCCCGTCATGCGATCGGATCGAGTTCCCAGGACCGCGCGATGAGGCGCGCCTACTGCGTTCGGAGTGGGAGGTACCCTGCCCGACGTGCGGAACCGATCTGCGGTGGCGCCACACGGACGAGGCGACGGTCAAGCCTTTCACGCAGTACGCGCTGTCTAAGTACACGCAGGAAATGGTCGCCCTGAACTTCGGGCGGCGGTACGGCATTCCCTCGGTCGCTCTTCGCTACTCGATCACGCAAGGACCCCGACAGTCGTTCAAGAATGCCTACAGCGGGATCCTCCGCATCTTCTCCCTGCGATATCTCCAGGGGTTAACCCCGGTGATCTACGAAGACGGGCGCATGCAGCGGGACTACGTGCATATCGACGATGTCGTCGAGGCGAACATGGTCGTGCTGGATAGTTCCGAAGCCGACTTCCGGGCGTTCAATGTGGGTTCCGGCGTCGCCACGACGCAGATCGAATACGCTGAGAAGCTCGCGGCGCACCTGAAAGTCGATCCCGTCTACTCGGTTCCCGGCGAGTTCCGTTACGGTGACGTACGTCACATCGTGTCTGACGTGTCCGGTCTCTGCGCGCTCGGGTGGCGTGTGACGAAGTCCTTGGACGAGATCATCGCCGACTATGTGGCGTGGCTCGGAGAGCGTACGGACCTCGCGGACTACTTCGAGGATGCCGCGCAGGCGATGAAGGCTGTCGGGGCGGTCCGTCAAGCGCTGGCGTGAGGGACGCCGCGTGAAGGCTTTCTTGCTTGCTGCCGGACTGGGCACGCGCCTACGGCCCCTGACCTACGAACTGCCGAAGTGCATGCTGCCGATTAATGGAGCACCTCTGCTAGCGATCTGGTTGGATCTGCTTCAGCAGCATCGGATCAGTCAGGTTCTGATCAATACGCATTACTTGCCCGAGTCGGTGGAACGCTATCTCGCGTCGGCGCGTCCGAGCTACGGCATCCATGTCTTCACGTCGCATGAGGAAGAACTCCTAGGGAGCGCTGGGACGATCCGGCGACACCGCGGATGGGTCGAGGGCGATCACAACTTCCTGGTCTGCTATGCCGACAATCTGACGGACGCCGATCTGTCTCATCTGGCAGCGAGCCATCGCCAGGACCGTGACGTGCTGACGATGGCGCTGTTCGAGTCCGACAATCCGCGCGGTTGTGGGATCGCGACTCTCGACGAGGACTCGACCATTGTCGATTTCGTCGAGAAGCCCGAAAAGCCAGTGAGCCGATGGGCGAACGCCGGGATTTACGTTGCCTCAAGGTCCTTTCTAGACTACATTGGCGAGGCGGACGCCGACATCGGCAAGGACGTACTGCCACGGCTAGTCGGGAAGATGCGCGGTACGCCGGTTAAAGGCTACTTGCGCGACATCGGCACAATGGAAAGCTACGCCCGGGCTCAGTTGGACTGGTACCGGAGACGCACATCAGAGACACGGTAGGGCTCCTGCGGCGGACTGCAGGGGGCCGGAGGCGCCGACTCAGCAATGCTCATCACCCAGACGCCGTTGCGCATCAGCTTTGTCGGCGGCGGAACCGACATGCCGGACTTCTACCTGGATCACGCAGGCGCCGTCGTCAGCACTGCCATCGACAAGTACATCTATGTGATCGTGAAAGAACGGTTCGACTCTGACATCTACATCAACTACTCGAAGAAAGAGATCGTCTCCGACGTCGATGCCATCGAGCATGACATCGTCCGGGAGTGCATGCGCAAGCTTGAGGTAGATGGTGGCGTCGAGATCACCTTCCTGGCGGACATCCCCTCGCGCGGAACCGGGCTCGGCTCGTCGAGCAGTGTGACCGTGGGCTTGCTCAACGCCCTCCACGCGTACAAAGGCGAACTGGTCGATGCCGAGCACTTGGCGCGTGAAGCGTGCGAAGTCGAGATCGACATCCTCCGCCATCCGATCGGTAAGCAGGACCAGTACATCGCCGCCTACGGCAACTTCCGCCACATTGAGTTCCGCCAAGACGATCGAGTCGATGTGACGGCCGTGCGCGTGAGCCCGGAAGCCCGACGTTCGCTCTCGCGCTCGTTGCTCCTCTTCTACACGGGCATCGAGCGAAAGGCGAACGCGGTACTTGCCGAGCAGAAACAGAACATCCCCGAGCGGTCCGAGTATTTCCTTCTCCTCAAGAAGTTGGTCCCAAGAACCCTGGAACTCCTGGATGAACTGAATCGGACTCCGACTAGAGGTCCACTGATCGAGGAGTTCGGAACCATCCTGCATGACGGATGGCTCCTCAAGCGGCAGTTCGCCAGCAAGGTCTCCAATAGCCAGATCGACGCCATGTACGAGACCGCGCTGGAGGCTGGAGCGATTGGTGGGAAGCTGCTGGGAGCCGGAGGCGGCGGGTTCCTGCTTCTGTGTGTCCCGATCGATCGCCAGGAGAGAGTGCGTGAGGCGCTCGGTCACCTGCGAGAGTTCCCGTTTGACTTCGTCCAAGACGGCAGCAAGATGGTGTTCAACATCCGGCAAGCCTAGTCCCGCCATCTTTCTGGATCGCGACGGCGTCATCAACGAGCGCGTCATCGGCGGCTACGTCACGTCCTGGCGTGAGTTCCGCTTCCTGCCATCGTCGCTGGATGCGCTCCGCGATCTGTCCTTCTTGAACCTTCCCGTGGTTGTCATCACAAACCAGCAGGGCATCGGCAAGGGGCTGATGTCCGAGTCCGACTTAGCTGAGATTCACGAGCGGATGGTGGACGCGGTTTCTGCCCACGGAGGACGTATCGACGCCATCTACCACTGTCCTCATCTGCGAGAGTCAGACTGCGAATGTCGGAAGCCGAAGCCCGGCATGCTTCGCCGCGCGAGCCTGGACCTGGGGATCGACCTGCCGCAGAGCTGGTTGGTCGGCGATTCGTGGTCGGACATCGCCGCCGGGGCGGCTTCCGGCTGTCGCACGGTTCTGGTCGGCGACGATGCCACATCCGATCCAGCAGAGCCGTCGAGTCTGGGCGTGACGCCGACCGAGCGTCGGGCGATGCTGGTCGATGCCGTGCCTCTCCTCGTGGTTCACCTATCGCCGTTCAAAGGTCACGTCGGATGACGCGTCGTCAGATCGCGTTTCGTCTGGTGCTCGTGCTCTGCGCTGCGGGCATGTTCCTGGTGGTTGGGCAAGCGTCGGCGAACCCGACGATCCTTCTCGGTAGGGACGACGAAGCATCGCGTCTGCTGACGTCGCTCGCCGTGCGCGGCGTCGTGCCCATCGAAGCCATCGGGTTCCGGCAGCACGCCCGGCGCGAGTTGGTGGATTGGCTCGAACGAGCTCTTGCGGTTCCGTTGTCGGAGTCGGACGAGGCGCGCGCTCATGACCTCCTTTCATATCTCCGGTTCCAGACGAGCTCGATGACGGTCCGCTCAAACGATCCCCTCGGTATTGCTGCGGTGTCGATCGGGATCGAAACGCGCGCCGAACGCGACGATTCGGGTGTGAGCTCGATTGCCTCGATCCGTTCCGGGATCATGGGGGAGACCGGCAACTTCGGCTTTCTGAGCGAGCTCACTTGGGGCGTCTCGTCGGAGGGCTATCCGTATCGTCCCGATGAGCATCCGCTGGCGGGCGAATCGTTCTCGTTCCTCCCGAACCAGATCAACGGCGCACGAGGGCACGTCTCGGTTGGCACGCCGCGTTTGAACGTTCAGGTGGGTCGTCTCAACGCGGTGTGGGGACCGGGAACCTTCGAGCATCTCGCGCTTTCGGCGGCGTCGGACGGTAAGGACGGCGTGCGATTTGCCGCGTCCTTTGGACCGCTGCGATTCGAGAGCTTGACGTTCGCGCTCCCCCATGCCGGCACTTCCACCTACTGGTCTGGGCACCGTCTGAGTGCGCGGGTCTCGGACCGCGTGGCATTGAGCGCGTACGAGGGCGTGGTGTACCGGGATCGCCTCGAGCTCGCGTACGTGAACCCGGTCGGCGTCTACGTCTTCCTAGTGCCGATGGTTGAGAGTGGCATCGCTGCCCCGGGCGGCGACGGCTACGCCGGTGACAACATGTTCTTCGGCGGGGACATCGTGGCGCGGATCGCCCCGCGAACGGTCGCCTTTGTCGACATCTTCTTCGACGACCTCCAGCCACAAGAGGGGGTTGGGCTCCTTCGGAACTGGGACTCGAAGTACGGTGTCCACGCGGGAATCCACGCATTCGATGTGCTTCCGCTCGGCGGAGCCGACGTCCGCGCGGAGTACGCGTTCGCGAACCAGTGGCTGTATACACACGAAGCGGACGGGCTGAACTACTCGCTGGGCGGGCGGCCGCTGGGACTGAGCACGGGCCCGGACTCCGATCTGATTGCCGTCGAAGTCTCGCGAGCGGTCGGCGCGCGCGGCAGAACGGGTCTGCTGCACCAAACCGCGCGGCAGGGCGAGACACGCCTTGCGGATCGGCATACGGCGGCTGATCCGCTCTCGTGGAACTATCTCTCGGGGACCGTGGAGTCCATATCGGAATCGTCGGCATTTTACTCGCACACGCGCGCGGGTGGCTTCGAGGGAGTCGTGAGCGCCGGCATCCGGCGCGTGCGGAACCTGGACCATCGAGCCGGGGTAGACGAGACCCACTTGACTGCCGAGGTCGCGGTTCGCGTGACCTACTAGCCGGTTCCACAGCCGCGCCTGTGCGGACGCGACAAGGCGGGCGAACATCCGCCGACAGGCTGTCACTTCGCGGATCGGACGTAGATGCGCAACTCAGGATGCGCCAGCGCGTTCAGCGGGAATGGCAGTGGTCGCTCCAACAATCCCCAGCGTTCGAGCCAGCCCGGCGGCTTTGCGGCGAATCGCCGAGCTTCGACGTACCTGGAACCGGCGAGCAACGTCCGGTAGAACGGTTCCGACGCGAAGTCGGCGCGTTCGAGCGGGAAGAAGTCCGATTCACGATAGGCATCTGGATCGTTGGACACGGCTGAGTGAATGCTCTCCTCTATAGATGCCACGAGGAACGCGTCCGCCTGACCGACATCCGCAAGCAAGGGGCCCGTAACGATGCTCTGCGGGTAGACCCAATTCAGGACTGGGAGTGAGGGTCCCGCAGAGAGCGGTTGTGACGGGTTTGCTCGTATCCACGACGCGACGCTCTCGATGGTCGAAGGCTGACGTATCGCCGACTCGATGGCGGCGGACGCCAGGGCAGCCTGGAGGACGGCGGGCGCCGCGCAAGCGATGGCGAACCCTCTCCAGCCTCGTGGGAGCCGCACCACGGCGCGCGACGCCGTGAGGTACAGCGGCGGCAGGACGGCGAGCCAGTGGCGACCGAAACTCAGCCGCTGGAGCAGAATCGGCGCCGCCGCGCAGACCAACCACACGAAGAGAGCAGCATCGAACCGCCGCCAGTGCCGGATCTGAGTCAAGGCGAGACCCACCATCGATACGGCGAAAGCGACGAGGAGGGGTCCCGCAGCCCATGCGAGGGCGGAGGCGTGACGAACGACGGGCGTCCATGGCATGTCGCGCGCCGTTGCGACGATACCGAAGTGCCCGAGGCGGTAATGCCCGAGTTCGTATCGAAGGTCGGCGAACACACCGGCGGCGGGATCGACGATGCTCGTGAGGATATACGGACAGCCGACGATGAATCCGACCGCGACACCGCCTAGAGCGATTGCGCTGAGGAAAAGCGCCGCTCTCCGATTGCTGGCATTCAGAAGCACCAGCGCTGGCGCAACGGCGATGACCGCCGGCAGCTTGAACGCCGCTCCGAGACCGGCGAGCACGCCGGCAACCAGGGCGCGGACAGGGGCGTTCCATCGTGGCTCCGAGGCGGCGAGCGACGAGGCGAGTGTCAGAGCCAGAGCAGGCACATCGACCAGCGCCAGAGCCGCTTCTCCCGTGACGAACGCGGGCGAGGCGACCAACGCGATGGCGGCGGCTCCATCCGTTGCGCCATTGCGTCGCGCCAGTCGGAGGAGCGCCAGGATGGCGAACACCTGGAACGCCAACGTCCACCGCCGTCCGGTTTTGGCAACGTCGCGCTCATTGGACACATCCGGTGTGGTAGCGGCGATCAAGGCGACCCACGGCGTTCCGGGCCAGTGAAAGAGCGTGAGCGGTTCACCCGCACGTAGGCGCTGGGCTTCCCTTGCGATGAGGCGCTCGCGCGGATCCGGAGTCACGTCTCCGTCGAGGACGCCGGGCAATCTCCACGCGAGGACGGCGATGACCAGCAACGTCGCCTGTAGTGTCGGTCGGTGCAGAGCGAGTCGGGCGCGTTCAGCAGCTCGGAGTCGCAGGTCTGGTAATCCCGGAGACGGCATATCTCGTCAATGATCCAATGGTGATGGGCGCAGCACGGGCGCTGCGTTGAAACGGAATTGAACCGGCTGGCGTTGATCGTAACGATGCGGACTGGATAGGTGCAATAGCCGACGTGTGCGATGCCCTGGACGCAGGCGGAAACGCCTTGACACATCTGGGCGGTCGGTGTATTATCGAGTGCGTTTTGCGGCTTGCCATCGGTTCTACGCCGCCGCCCGCGGCGTCACTCGGTGGGAGGTCTTGCCAGCAGAAGGAGCGCTGAGAAGAAGCACCTGAGCTCCCGTCGGTCACCAATGCAATCGTCCATAACATCCCTCAATCGCAAGGTGCGTATGTCAGCGTTTACGAAGTCACGTCGGTTCGCGGAAACCCCCCTTCCGATGTCGGAAGACTCGCGGGAACGAAAGGAAGAATCTGCGATGCGAAAGTACCTTAAGCAGGGCATGTCCTTCGCCTGCTTGCTGGTTCTGGTGCTTTTCGGCGTTGCGGGGTCGACCCAGGCTGCGCTGATCGACAGCGTACTGGCAGCGGATGGATCGACTTCGGGCAAGGTCGGCAGCACGATCCTCGTCCAGGGCTCCGGCCTGACGCCCAACACGACCCTCGGTCGTGTGACGATCGGAGGCATCACGCTGACGTCGGCGTCCAACAACCTGCTCGCCATCACGGGCAGTCTGAGCGGCGACGACAGCGTGGTGACCAACAGCTCCGGCTCCTACCGCTTTCAGTTCCGTCTACCGGCGGTGAGCGGCGGTCAGCAGTTCCTGCGGGTGGGTGGAACCCAGGCGACCACGGCGTTCACGATCCTGCCGCAGATCACCAGCGTCTCGCCCTTCGCGGCGCGCGTCGGCGAGTCGGTCACGGTCACCGGGAACGGGCTCAAGTCGGGTGACAACAAGGCGAAGGTCAGCCTCGGCGACGTGGCCCTCGCGGCGGGAGTCGCCTCTTCCACCTCCAGCCACGCCGACAACCTGAACAAGGACGCGACCGTCAACGCCGACGGGACGTTCTCCGTCGTTATCGCGCTCAAGTCGGTTGCCCGCGCGACGACGACGAGCGGTGTCGTCGGCGTGACCGTGGTCGACAAGAACGTCGGCGGCGACCTGGCGGCGACGTCGAACTTCCGCGTCATCTCGAAGGTCGCGTCGATCGACAAGACGTCGCGTCTCGTGGGCGAAGCGCTCGTCGTCAAGGGCGAGGGCTTCCCGGGTGGCGCCAACGTTACCGTCGTCACTCCCGGCCGCACATCGACGGTCGCCGCTTCGGCGCTCGGCGTTGTCGACCTGAGCACGACGGTTGCCGAAGCGCAGTACGCCGCGACGGCGAACACGGTAACGATGCAGGTCGTCGGTGAGGCGGACACGTTCTCGGACGCCGGCGGCGTGACGGTCAACGTGAGCGCCGGATTCAATGCCGCGTCGGTGCAGTCCGGCACAGCGGGCACGACGGTCATCATCGACGTCAAGGGCTTGAACAAGCGGGGCGGCGACACGAACGCGACGTGGGATGAAGACGTCAACATCACGTTCGACGGCATCGCCGTGACTGCCACTGCCCATGCATCCGACAACGCTGCGGATGCCAACGGGACGCGCGTCGTCCAGTTCGCGGTTCCGAGCGTTGCCACGAGCGGTGTCAAGTCGATCACCGTGACAGGCAAGGTCTCTAGCAAGCCGGCGACCGTTAGCGGGTTCGTCTACTCGAATCCGGGTCTGGGCGCGTCCATCGCGCTCGACAAGTCCAGCGGCGCTGTCGGCGACACTTTGACGCTGACGGGCTTCGGATTCGTCCCGCTGACGAACCTTGGCAAGGTCACGTTCGGCAACATCGATTACGTCGTCACCCCGACCGCCACCGTCGGCACCGTCACGGGTACTGATGTGACGAGCGACGCCAACGGTATCTTTAAGGTGACGTTCCCGGTGCCGGCTTCCGTGCCGCAGTCAACCGCTGGTTCGAAGCGAGTCGAGTTGACCGGAGCGGTCACGAACATCGTCTCCTTCTCTGTCTCCGCGAGCCTGACGAAGGTCTGGGTGAACAGCCCTGAGCCCGGCGCGGGACTCGCGGCGGACGCCAAGTCGGCGATTCGGAACTCGAACGTCATCAACTTCCGCGCGCGTGGGCTCGCCGCCGGTGAGACCGTCAAGGTCGAGATCGGCACGTACGCGCAGAACGTGACGGGCGTAGACGCCAACGGTGAGCTGCTCGGAAGCGTTCAGGTGTGGAACCTGTCGGCGGGCGACAAGACCGTGAAGATCACGGGATTGTCCTCTGGCGGAAGCGCGAGCCTAGCGAACCCGGTATCGATGAAGAGCGCCATCACCGCGTTCCTGAAGCCGGTGCCGGTGGTCGTCGGGTCGATCATCACCTTCACGGGCGACGGGTTCCCGGCGAGTACTGCCATCAAGGTCCACGTCAAGGACTACACGGGCGGGATCGCCGGTGCCAACCTTCAGGAGAACGTGACGATCGGGACGACCGACGCGGCTGGCGGGTTGGCGGGTTCGCTGACGGTCGCCAACAACGCCAAGACGCGCCGCCTGATCGAGATCCAGGGCGCTGTTGCCCTGATCCACGGCGCCACGACGACGATCGGCGGCTCGACGATGGAGTTCACCGTCGAAGCGTCGTCCGCGAGTCCGATCCTGTCAGCAGTGAATCCCGCGACAGGCTCCAACTCGGCGCCGGGCGGGACGACGATCCAGGTGACGGGAACCGTCGGTACCCCCGCGATCGTCAACCTCGGCAACCTGTTCTTCGGCGGCACGGCGATGCTCAAGGCGGTGGATTCCAGCAATACGCGGAACTCCCTCGCCGCGACGACGGGGTCCATCGACGACCAGAGCCGCATCATCACGGCGGCTGATGGAACCTTCGTCGTGACGTTCGTCGTTCCGTCGCGCGCTGGCGGCGCTGCGGACGTCAGCGTCGGCGGGTTCACGGTGCCCTTCACGGTGTCGCCGCGAATCACCAAGCTGAACGACTCCACCGGCAACATCACGGACAAGGTCAAGGGCGACACGATCAAGGTCGATGGTGATGGCTTCGGCGCGAACGAGTCCGTCCGCATCGACTTCGGGTCGACCAGTGGGATCGCCACGACGTCCTCGAACGCATCGGGCGTTCTGACCGCCGTCACGTTCACGATTCCCGCGCAGGCTGGTTCCAGCTCGGGCATCGCGGTGAAGGCGACGGGTCTGACCTCGACGCTGACGGCGACTTCGGCGAACACGGTTCTCCTCAACGCCAAGATCACGCTCTCCTTCTCCACCGGCGCCCCGGGCGACCAGGTGAAGGTGTCGGGCGTTCACTTCGGCGCCAATGAGAACCTGCGCGCGAGTGTCGCAGGCGGCGAAGTGGGGCTGATCGGCGCGTCCGATGGGACGGGGAGCTTCAACAGCCTCCTCATGAGCCTGCCCGCCCTTGCTGCTGGCGCCTACTCCGAGACGACGACCGGTACCGCTACCAACAGCGGTCTGTCCGTCTGGGGCGACATCTCCGGTCGTCGCAACACGGTCGCGTTCAACATCGTCGCGGGCGTGCTGAACGTCAGCCCGGGCAAGGCGAAGATCGGCGACACGGTGACGATCACGGGCGCCGGCTTCACCGGCAGCTCCGCCGTGACGGTCATCTTCGAGGGGCAGTCGGCGACGACGCAGATCAGCGGCGCGAGCCTGCTGGCTGGCACGACCGTCAAGGTCCTCGGACAGGACGTTGCGTCGAGTGCAAGCACGGACGGCTTGGGACGGCTGGTCGCGAGGTTCGTCGTTCCCGCCGGCATTCGCGGCGGCACGACGGGCATCCGCGTCCAGAGCCTGCTGACCGGCACGCTCACGTCTGAAGAGGACTCGGCGTCGATCCTAATCCAGCCCTCGGTCACGCTCACGACACTGGGCAACATCGAAGTCGGCGATACGGTTACCTTCACCGGCAACGGTTTCGGCGCGAGCGAAGCCCTGGAGCCGAAACTCGGCGGAGTCGTCCAGTCGTTCGCGTCCGGCGGCGCGTCCGCGGCGGACACCAACGGCGCGTTCTCCACGTCGATCACGGTGGGCAGCCTTGTCGCAGGCGGCAAGACGCTGAGCGTGTTGGGCAAGACGCTCAATGAGAGCGCCAGCTCGGCGACGGATGCGCTGAAGATCCTGCCGCTTCTGACCGAGATCCAGGTCGGAGGGTCGGCGAAGGCGAAGTTCAACAGCAACCGTGGCTTGACCGAGGGTGCTACGCCGGTCTCGGTCAGTATCGGAAGCACGGTGACGGTCATCATCAAGGGCATGCCTGCGGGCGCGTCCTTGGCGCGACTCACCAACCCGGGTATCGCCGACGCTGGCGCCGCATTCGATGGCGGGAAGGCGCTGACGTTGTCCGGTGTGGCTGGGTCCAACGGCGACATGAGCGCCAGCTTCGTGGTCCCATCCGAGCTGAACGCGGGCCTGCTGAGCCTGGCATTCAAGGGGGACTCGATCCTCGACTTCGCTGGGCAACTGGCGAGCCTCGTCAAGATCACCCCGTCGATTGCCGTGTCGCCTTCGAGTGGCGCGAGCGGAACGACGATCACGGTGAGCGGCAAGGCATTCCGACCCAGCCAGCTTGTGTCAATCTCCTATGCGGGAATCGTTCAGCGGACGGCTGAAGTCGCGGCGAATGGCGAGTTCAGCGCCCAGATCACCGCTGGGACGACGACCGCCGGATCCGTGACGATCTCGGCGACCGACAGCGGGGACGCGACGGTGACGGCAAGCTCGTCAGCGTTCGTCTTCAGCCCGACCGGCACAGCGGCAACGCTGACGGTCACGAAGTCGGACAAGTCGTCCTTCACGGACGCCGGCAGCGACGGTGCGCCGGACGTTCAGGTTGGCACGACGGTGCGCGTGGTCGGCGCCGGGTTCAGCGCCAACGCCAGTACCGGCGTGCTGCAGCTCGGGACAATCACGCTGACTCCAGCGAGCGCTGGAGTCGGGATCGTGTCCGGGGCGACGATCATCGCCGACGGCGCAGGGGCGTTCGAAGTGACGTTCACGATGCCTGAGGCGCCAGCCGCAATCTACGCACTGGCGTCCTCGAGCGTCCCGACGGCGCGGACGAACGTCCAGATCGTGCCCAAGGTCACGATCTCGGCGGCGACGGCGAGCGTGAAGGTCGGCGGCATCGTGACCTTCAGCGGTACCGGGTTCAAGGCGAACGGCGCCACCTACGAGGTGTTCTCGACAACCCGCTTCAACAAGTGGTCGATCGTCGACGGGACCTCGACGGCATGGCTCCGGTCGGACAACCTCCAAGTCACCCGCTCGGACGCCTCGAAGGCTGCCGACAGCCAGGACGCGATCGCCGCAGGACGCGGAACCATCTCGACCACGAACATCACCGTGGCTGAGGGCATCCTGCAGTCCGGCTACATCGTGGCGAACGCCAACGGCTCGTTCGACGCCAGCATCAAGGTCCTCGATCTCCCGACGAACGACTACTTCGTGAAGGTCGGCGGCTTCACCTCCGACAAGTTCACAGTCGTTCCGAACCTGACGGGCATCGAGAACTTCTCCGTGCCTGGCGTGACGCAGCCGGATGCCGACTTCAACGGCGTCCTCGAGGCGATCAGCCTGCGCGGCGGCGTCCTCGCGGACGTGATCGGCGTCGGCGTGACCGGATTCCCGGCAAGCGGCGCTCTCACCGTGAAGCTCGGCGCTGACGCGGCGACGTCGTTCGTGACGAGCGGTACGGACAGAACGCCGGTCGCCGCAGCCGTCGCCAACAGCTACGGCACCACGGTCGCCTACTTCCTCGTTCCCAGCACGATCGCCGGTGGCGTGAAAGCCATCGAGATCGTGGGTCCTGGTGACAAGAAGTCGAGCGGCCTGTCGCTCGAGATCCTGCCCAGCGCGACGCTGACTGGCAGCGCGACGGTCAACGTCGCTGACGTCCGCACGATCTCGCTGGTCAACATGGGCAGCGGCGAGCAGGTCGCGATCGACTTCGGGAACAATCCAGTCTTCGATCAAGACATCGCCGACTCCGCCGGCAAGAAGTCGGGCGACGGTAGCCACAAGACGAGTTCCGGCGGCGCCCTGACGCTGAGCGTCAAGGTTCCGACGAAGGCTGCGGGCGCGCGCGACATTCGGTTGCGCGGCGTGACGACGGGCGTGCATGGGTCTGCCAAGATCACCGCCCCCATCGTCACGGTCGTCATCACCGGCAAGATCACCGATCCGTCGGCGGTCGTCGGAGCAAAGGCGATCGGCGACAAGGTCACCGTCAAGGGCAACGGCTTCGGCGCTGGCGAGACCGTGACGGTGTCGCTCGGCAACACGACCCTCGGGTTCAAGAACCCGCAGTCGACGACTGCCGCCGCCGACGGTACTTTCAGCATCGACTACATCGTCCAGGCGTCTGACGCCGGCTCCGGCGGCAGCGCAACGAAGTGGTTCCGCGCCGTCGGTTCCGCCTCGGCGGTCATCGCCGAAGCCACCGCGGCGACGGTCACCACAACACCCGTGATCAGTTCTGTCTCGCCGTCGGATGCTCAACCCGGCTCGACGATCTTCGTCACCGGTCAGGGCTTCCCGGCTAGCCAGGCCGTCACGTTCACGTTCGGCGGCTCTGCCGTGCCAGGAGGCGTTGGCGGACTCGTCAGCCCGTCCACGGTGACGACCGACGCGATCGGATCGTTCAGCGCATCGATCCGGCTGGACAAGGACTCTATCCCAGCCGCCGCAACCGCCGGCGTCAAGTCGATCGTCGCGACTGCAGGCACAGGAACTGCGACCTACGGCACGTTCTTGCTCTCGACCCCAGGGTCGGGTACAGCGATCACGCTGTCTGCCACGACGGTTCTGCCGGGGGACACGATCACCGTGAAGGGCGTTGGCTTCGCGTCGAACACGACGGTCGGCGCGATCCAGATCAGCTCGCTGACGTCGGCGGGTGAGCAGTACACCGACGTGCTGTTGAGCTCGGTCACGCTCGGGACGCAGATCGGCAACCAAATCATCACGAACGCGAATGGCGTGTTCGAAGCCAAGTTCGCTTGGCCCACGAGCGGCATTCACGCCACGGAGACGGTTAGCCGAACCAAGAACGTGCGCGTCGGCGCTGCGACGGCGGTTGCCATGACGCTCTTGACCAAGCAGGCGCTGAACGTTGCCGCGGGCGCTCCGGGCACGGCTCTGGTTGTGACCCTGACGGGCTTGAAGGCGGACACGAACTACGGTTCGATCACCTTCGGCGGCACGAGCGTCCAGACGACCTCCGTCTCGACGGGCGTCCGCGAGGGCAGCGACCCGTTCACCGTCAAGAGCAACAGCAACGGCGTCATCGTCGCGACGATCAGCGTTCCGACGCGGTCGAAGCTCGCCGGCTACCCAGTCGCCACGACGGTGCTGACGGTGTTCAACACGGCTGGAACGTTCGAGATCAAGGGCGCGCGGATCACGAAGGTCGATCCGGCGTCGGTTGAACCGGGCGGGCGCATCGTCGTCGAGGGCGATGGCTTTGCGGCGAGCCAAGCGATCCTGACCACGCAGGTCAAGGTCGGCGGGTTGAACCCGACGAGCATCAGTGACCTCAACAATCCTGCTGCCGGTACCCTGACGGCAACGGCAAATGGGACGTTCAAGCTAGCGCTTGACATACCCCCGGTTCCCTACGGGAGCCAGGCGATTGTCGTGGATGTCGGCACGGATCAGGTTGCGTCGGGGTCTGTGAGTGTCGTCGCGGGTGTCCGCTCAGTCCTCGCCAACGGCGTCCCTGGAACCGTATCGACCCCGTCGGGTTCCTTTACGCCTCCTGAGGCGCGCAAGGGCGAGGCGATCGTGATCAACGCCGTCGGCTTCGCGGGCGGCGAGACGGTCACGGCGACGGTGAACGGCACGTCGTTCAGCACCATCGCCAAGAGCGACGGAAGCATCGTCCTGTCGTTCTCGGCGCCGGAGCATGCGTTCGGCGTGACCGACATTCAGCTCCGTGGCACGACCTCGGGTCAGGCGCTGAATTCGGCGACGGAACGTCAGCTCGCCTACAAGATGATACCGTCGGCTGCTGCTCCCAGCCCCGCCAATGGAACCGTCGGAACCGCATTCACGGTCTCCGGCTCTGGGTTCCCGGCGGGCGCTACGGCGAGCCTGCGGTTCGACGGCGACGGTGGCGCGGTCGTGGCGACGGCGGTCGTCCAAGCGAACGGTGCGGTTGCGCTGAGCGCGACGGCTCCGGCGACGACGATGGGCGCGAAGGCGCTAGTCATCTCCGTCGATTCGACGAAGCCGGCGACGAACCCGTCGTTCACGGTCAAGCCAAAGATCACGCTGTCACCCAACAGCGGCGCGTCCGTCACGTCGTTCACGATCACAGGTACCGGGTTCCCCGGTGGTGATGCCGTCACGTTCACGATCGTTGACCCGGCCACCAGCCTTGGGTCCGCCCTGACAGACGGCGGCGGCGCGTTCACGGTCGTCAAGACGATGCCGGTCACGGTGCCGTTTGGCGCGCGGACGATTCGCGCTGCCGGCACTGGCACGGGTAACGTCGATGCGACGTTCAACGTCGGCGGCTCGCTGACCATCACCCCGACGAGCGCGAACGTGGGCGGACTCATCAGCCTGCGGGCGACGGGTTACGCGGCGAACACGATCGTCTACGTGGAGGTCAAGGGCATCCGCGTTGCGACGACGTTCACGGATAGCACCGGCGCCTTCTCCGGTGTCCAGTTCTCCGTGCCGGCAGTCCCCGGCGGACCGGTCCAGTTGATCGCCCGTGAGGGCACGGGCTCCAGCCCGCTGTCGCTCGGCGACACGATCACGATCGGTCAGTCCGTGGCTGTTTCGCCGACGACGGTTGCTCCGGGCAACATCGTGTCGGTGACTGGCTCCGGGTTCGGCGCCAGTGAGTCGCTGACGGTCAAGTACGACGGTCAGGTCGTGCCGGCGGTGTCCGGCGGGACGACGGGAGCCGATGGTCAGTTCACGCTGACGTTCTCGGTCCCGAACCGCCCGTTCTCAGCGTCCAAGACGGTTGAGGTCATGGGTGCCACGACCGGGTTCGCGAAGTCTGCGACGGTGACGCTCTCCGGCGCGCTCGTCAGCATCGTGTCCACGCGGACGGGTGCTGCGACCGGCACGCCTGGTGACACGATCGTCGTGAGCGGCGTTGCCAACCCGTCAACGAACCTCGGGAACCTGTTCTTCGCCACTCAGGTCGTCACAGGCCTGACGGCGACGACGGGTCAGATCGTGGGCGCCGACCAGATCATCACGAACGTGACCGGGAACTACGCCGTTCAGTTCACGCTGGCTGACAAGATTGGCGGGACGTACCTCGTGACGGTCGGTGACCGAAGCACCGTGTTCACGGTGGTCGGCGGCGTCACGGTGACGAGCATCAACGGTGATGCCACCAAGACGACCTCGGCTGCGCGTGGCGATATCGTCGCCATCGCGGGCAAGGGCTTCAATCCCGGTGAGACGATCCGGGTGAAGGTCGGGTCCGCTGGTGCCGAGGCTACGGTGGAGACGTCGCCGCTGGTCGTCACAACCGACGCCAATGGCTCGTTTGCCGCAGTCACGTTGAAACTGGGCGATCTGCCCGGTGGCGCGATCAACGTCATCGCGCAAGGGCTGCTGTCGTCTGGCACGGCGAAGCTGACGCTCCCGTCGGCGGTGTCGCAGCCTGCAGCCGACGCCAAGCTGCCTGTCACGATGGGCAGCGAGGTGACGGTGAAGGGCACGCTCTTCACGGCGAACAGCGCTCTGACGTTCAAGGTCGGGTCGACGACTGCTGAGGCAGTCTCCGGTGCGACCACGGACGCCAAGGGTGACTTCAGCGCCGTCATCAAGGTTCCTGCCGTCGTCAACGGCGTGCAGGCGATCACGGTCAGCGACGCGGCGGGTCTGACGATCACCGTCGCCCAAGCGCTCCACATGAACGCCAGCCTGAGCGTCACGCCGGCTACCGGTACGCTTGGCACCGAGGTCACCGTCAAGGGGTATGGCTTCGCAGCCGACCAGAACATGACGATCGACTTCGGCACGATCGCAAACTTCGCCGCGCCTAAGGCGACGGCGAGCGGAACGATCGAAGTCAAGGGCACCATCAGCGCGGCTCAGACCGCAGGCGCGCGCGTCGTCGTGACGGCGAAGACCGACACCGCGGCACTCGCGACCAACGACACGTTCGTCTACCTGAATGCGATCGAGGCGGTTTCGGTGTCGCCCACCACGCCTGCGAAGGCTGGTGTTGCGATCACCGTGACGGCTCAGATCGGCAGCGCGTCGAACGCGACGTTCACGATCACTGGTGTTGCTGGAGCTAAGGACGTCGCCATGGCGACGGACGCCAGCCCGGCAACCCCGGCGCCTGCAGGCTACAAGGCGGTCAAGGGCTCATACACGGTCAAGGATGGCGATGACGTTTCCAAGGCAGCCGTCACGGTCACGTCGACGGACGCTTCTGGGAAGACGTCCAGCGCCACCGCGACTGGTACGGTCACAATCGACACGAAGCTTGCGATCACCGCATCGAGTCTGGAGCCCGCCGAGGTCCGCAACGGCTTGACGTTCACCGTCAAGGTGACCACTGAGGCCGGCGCCAAGATCACGGCGGATGTCTCGACGGTTGACAGCACCAAGACGGCTGCCGTCAACCTGACGGAGAGCGCCACGACTGCCGGGTCGTTCTCGGCGGATGTTGCGATCAGCTCCGACTCGACGTCCGCGAGCGGCGACAAGGTCGTGAAGGTGACGGTCACCGACGCGGCAGGTAACACCGCGAGCGCCGAGCTCAAGGTTCGTCTCCAGAACGAGACGACCTACACGGTCAGTCTCCATGCAGGCGTGAATCTGGTCAGCGTGCCGGTCAAGATCAAGACCCTTGCCCGCGCAAGCGACCTGTTCAAGCTCCTTGGTGGCGACGAGTTCGTGAGCGTGGTGATCCTCGCGGATGCCGCTGGCAAGTTCCAGCCGTTCACGTCGGCGGTCGAGGTCGGATCTCCGTCTGACCGTGCGATCAGCGACGGAACGGGTGCGATCGTCGTCATGAAGAAGGCGAATAGCGTCAAGGTCACCGGCGGAATGCTGAGTGAGACCGTCGCACTCAACAAGGGACTGAACGTCGTCGGCGTGACGCGCTCTGGCGCGGTCGCGACGGCGAGCGCCATCAAGGGCCTGGCTCCCGACGCGGTCAGCGTCGTGATTGCCGAGTCCGGTGGGCAGTTCAAGCCTGTGAGTGCCGCAGCTGACGTCAGCGTCTCCGGTGGTGCGGCGTACCTCGTCAACGCGACGACGGCGGCGACGCTGACGTTCAAGGGCGGCGCTTGGATGAACTCGGCGTCTGCCGCGCCCGTTAGCTCCGTCTACAACGCCGATGCGACACCGGTCTTCGTGATCGACGGTACGCTGGCGCGCGAGGATAACGCTCGCGCAGTCAACGGCATCGACGTGACGGTCACGAACCTGCGGTCTGGTCTGACGTTGTCCGAGGCTTCCGGGAACACGGCTGGCAACGGTCGATACGCTGCCACGTTCGTGAACCTCGGCTCCGGCGATGCGGACTTCCGCGTAGGTGACACGCTCGAACTGCGCGTCACCGACGGTAGCGGAACCTTTGGTGGCGTCAAGCCGGTGCGGCACACGATCACTTCCGAGGACGTGCGTCGCGGACATCTGGACATGGGTTCGATTCTCCTGAGCGTGGTTCCGGTTCAGTCGGCTCTGATGCCGAACTACCCGAATCCGTTCAACCCGGAGACCTGGATCCCGTTCCAGATCGCTGAGAGCGCTGCGGTTCGGATCACCATCTACAGCCCGGCTGGCGAGGTGGTTCGAACGCTCGATCTCGGCGCGCTGCCGGCTGGCACATACACGACACGGTCCAAGGCTGCCTACTGGGATGGCACCAACGAGACTGGCGAGCGCGTTGCCAGCGGTCTCTACCTCTACCGCATCGAGGCTGGTTCCTACAGCGCGATGCGCCGGATGGTCATTCTGAAGTAGTCGCCTTCCGACCCTAACCCCAACCGCGCGGGGCAGCGCCGAGCAATCGGCGAGCCCCCGCGCTCACGCCATACGCAGAGCATCCGCTTCGCCCTGCAAAGTCCGGGCTCGTCTTGGTTTCGGAGACGAGCCCGGATTCGGCGCGAATAGACGGCTAAGAGCTCGCTCAGTTCGGTTCGACATCGCGTACGTGGTTGCGTCCGGCTCGCACGAGGACTTCTTTCCATCTATGCAACTCCGCGTCCGCGCGAAGAGCTTCGTACCCCATCGAAGGAACGTCACGCCGGTGTGCCGTCTTGGTGCCAGCCCGGGTGACTCGGTCTAGCAGGAGGCAACGCATGAGGTCTTTCCAGAGGCGGTTCCCGCATCTCGTCTATGGGAGCTTGCTCCTTGCACTCCTCTTGTCGCTTCCGGCCCAGGCGGCACAGGTTCTCGTAGTCAGCGGAACCGTCACGAAGGCTGACGGAACTCCTGCCGCCTCCGGTCTCGACGTCGCGATCTCTAACCCGACGGCTGCGACCCGGCTGGGACATGACGTCTCGGTGACCGAAAAGACGGCTGCCGGCGGAACCTACTCCGCTCTCCTGGTCACGAACTTCGTCGAGGACGTTGCCGCCGCCGGCGACAACATCTCCGTGGCGATTCGCCAGGGCGGATCGACGCTCGGAGAGGCGAGCGTCGCCTTGTCTGCCGCCGATGAGACGAACGCCAAGGTCACCGTCAATGTCAAGCTGTCTGGACTTCTGGTGACTTTGAGCCGGTCGATTCTGCCGGGCGATGGCAAAGCCACTGCGACCGTCACGGCGACGGTGGTCAACCGAAGTGGCGCGGCTGTCACCAACGACACGCTGACCGCAACAGCGACCGCCGGGACGCTGACAGCCTTCACGCACACGGCTGGTGGCGTCTACACCGCGACCTACACCGCCGCGTCCGTGGCGACAACGACTTCAGCGCGTCTGACGGTCACGTCGGCTGCACTGTCGACGTCGTCCGTTTCGGACGTGTCGCTCGTCGTTGCGAGCGGCGAGGTTGGTGAGCCCGGCGTGTCTGGGCCCGTGCTCGCCGTGTCCGGGCTCGTCACGTACGTCGATGGCAAGTCGCCCGTCGCCGCGTTCGAGAACCTCACGGCTGAGGTTTCGCTGCGGGCTCTGAAGGAGACGCAGACGATAGGCTCGGCGGGAGGCGGGAAGTTCTCCGTGGCGTTCGTGAGCGCGACGGGCGGCGTGGTGACATCCGGTGATGTCGTCACCGTCAGGGTCTTGCAGGGGAGCACCGTCGTCGCAGAGAAGAGCGTCATCGTCTCGTCAAGTGCGGTGACTGCGGGAGCCCTCGACCTAGGAACCCTCGCCTCGAGGCTGACGCAGCCCGAAGCCACGAGCACGGTGCTCGCCGTGTCCGGTCAGGTCTACTACGCCGACGGCTCGACGATTCTATCGGCCACTGAAGGCGCGTCGGTGCGCGTCGAGGTGCGCGGACTGCAAGAGACGCAGACTCTTGGAAACGCCGGCGTCGGCAAGTTCTCAATCGCATTCTTCAACGCGACACAGCCAGTGGTTGCGACGGGCGACACAATCACCGTCGTGGTTCTCAAGGGCGGCAAGGCAGTTGCCACCGTGACGTCCAAGGCGACCGCCGCCCAGGTGACTGCCGGAGCCATCGACGCCGGCAAGATCGTCACCTCGCTGAATCCGTCGACGATCACCCTCGCAGTGACTGGAACCGTCAAGAACGCAGACGGGACATTGGCAGCATCCGGCACGCAGATCCGGGTGACCAACTCGTCACGACCGTCGGCGGGTGTCGCGACCAGCACTATCGGCGTGGCGGGAGCCGGCAAGTTCGGCGTCGTGTTCTTCGACGCCCTCGGCGAGCCAGTCGCCCAGACCGGCGACGTGCTCGTGTTCGAGGCGATCAACGCCGCAGGGACTTCGGTCGGACGCAGCAAGGTGACCCTGACTGCCGCGCACGTCCTCGGCGCGTCGGTCAATGTCGAGTTCAAGCTCACGGGCCCTGTGTCCGTCGGCGGGTTGGCGATCGACGTCCCCAACTACATCCGCATGCTCCAGAAGACTCTCGCGACTGTGGTCGAGGCTCCTGAACTCGACGAGTCGACGAGGGCGCTGATCAAGAGCCTGCTGCCTCAACTGGTCCGCGACGGCTCGCTCCTTGGAATCGCCGTCCCGGTGTTCCCGGCGACGCTCGATGAGAAGCCGACGGCTCCGGTGCTTGTTCCTGATCCGACGGACCTCGACCTCGAGAGTTTCGGCAACCCGTTGTTCGTTCCGCTGCTGGATGCGGCGAACGAGAACCCCATCGGGTTGGCGGACAACTCGTTCCGAGTTCCGGTGTCCCTCGTTGGCAACAAGCTGAACCTCTACGTTCGCGGCGGAACGGACTCCGGGATTTCGGTCGCCCTGAAGCCGACCGCAGGCGCTTCGATTCCTGCGTCCATGCGCGATGTCACGGCGAGCGGGACGTTCGACTACCAGTTCACGACTGACGAGGAACAGCTCCTTGCCGTTCTTCCGTCGTGGCCCGGATCGACGAGCAACCCAGTCGCAGGCGTGACGCTCTACCTGTCGGACAGCGGCAGAGGCGGTCCCTATCGTACGGTTCCGCTGACGAAGACGACGTTCCGGGCTGGCTCGCATCGCCGCACCGGCTGGGCTGTCACCGAGACGCTCAACGCGGGACGCGTCTACCACTACTACTACCGCATCAAGCTCACGAACCCGATCCCGATCAGCACGCTCCCCGCGTCGTTCACCAGCGAGTGGGCGGTGCCGGACGTCCGCAACATCCAGTTCGAGGATCGCGGGTTTCCGACCTCCACCGACCCCGAACTCCGGCGTCCGTTGCTCGACTCCGTCGCGCTGCGGATTCAGCCCATCGTCGGGGCGCTGGTCAAGGACGTCGAACGCGAGGCGATTCGCATCGCTGAGAACGCCGTCCTGAACGATCCTGCCATTCAGGCTGAGATCGCCAACGATCCTGAGGTGCGGGCGATTCTGCTGGCGCGCATCCAGAGCGATCCGTCGCTGCAGGCGGCGATCATCAACAATCCGGCGGCACGGTCGGTCATCCAGAGCCGGCTGCAGACGGATGCGACGATCCAGCAGCAACTGCTGTCGGATCCCGCGATCAAGTCGGCGTTGGAGAGCAACGCAGTCGTTCGGGCTAGGGGCAACCAGATTGCCACCCAGGTCGCAACCGAACTGGCGAGCGATCCGGCTGTCGTGAAGGCGGCGAACGACGCTGCGCAGGCGACGCTGCTGTCCGGCGGAACACCGGCGCAGGCGGAGGCAGCAGCGAAGGCAGCCGCGGAAGCCAAGATCCGCGAGTTGGCTCCTCCCATCGTGACGGCACGCCTGAACGCGGCGCTACCGGGATTGCTGGGCGATCCGACGGTCGCTGCCGCGATCCTGCCGCTCGCCGCGCCGAAGATCCTGCCGGTGGTGGCTCCGGACCTCGTGCCGGTGGTCGGCAACGACATCCTGCCGCTGGTGCAGGCGGACATTCAGCCGATCCTGATCGCCAAGTACGGGGCACGGTTCCTGAACCAGGCGCTCGCGAACGTGGTGGGCGATCCATCCGCGCTGATCGCTCGCGCTCAGGCAGAGCTGATTCCGTTCGGCAACAAGGTGACGGCGGAAATCCAGCGCACGATGGAAGTTCCGCTCGTGTCGAAGTTCACCGTTCCTGCCGCGGCTGGTCTGTGGGTCGCGACCTTCGACCTCGAGACCGTGGGAGACGGTAACTACACCGTCGAAGTCATCGCTGGAACCGACAATCGACTCGTGGCGAAGCCGCTGCGAATCGACCGTTCCGCCGGAGAGGTCACGAGCCTGACGGTCGCTCCGAACCGGGGCGCCGCGTCCTACATTCGGTCCGCTGACGGAGTCCAGGTCGCGACGGCTCTCGACAAGAGCGGCACGCTTGGGCTCGCTGCCAAGATCACCGGTGACGCCGAGGGCGGCGTGTTCCAGATGCTCGGTATCGAGAAGGACGCCGCGAAGCAAGCGCAGCGCATCTGGCTGCCGGTCAACCAGACGGCGATCCTGATCGCCTCGGCGCTCAAGTCCGCTGGCGTCGCAGCCGACAAGGACGATGCGTACGACATCGCGCTGCTCGCCGTCGTGCTGACGGATCCGAAACTCATCGCCAAGCTCTCCGTCCTCGAGCCGGATGGCGTCGCGACCTTCCTCGCCGGGTACAACGCGCTCTCGGCATCGAAGAAGGCTGACGTTCAGGCGGCGGCGGATATCGTACGGCGCGCGGTGATCGGTCAGGACCTGGTTGCAGCGGGCGCGGCACTCAGCCTGAACTTCGCCACGCTACAGGAGTACGCGGGGCTCGTCGCCGCGCTCCGTACCCTCACACCGACGTTCCCAGGACTGAGCGGGTCGGTGAACATGCTGTTCCCGCCGTCCGGGCAGTACGCGCTGAGAGCGTTGCCGGTGGACCAGTTCGGCAACTTCGGGCCCTACGGCTCGTCGGTTCGAATCGACATCGTGCCTCCGGACGCGGACGTGATCCGCGTGTCGAAGCTGTCCATCGGGGATCAGAACGGTGACGGGAACGATCAAGGTCCGTTCGAGTCGATCAGCGTCGCCGCAGATGGCAAGGTGGACCCGGCTGCGTTCCGCATCTGGTCCAACACCAAGTCTCTGGCGACGACGATCACGGTTCAGACACGGACGGCACACCCGCTGAGCGCGGCAACGCTGCAGCTCTCGGTCGACGGCACGACCTGGACGAACATCGGTTCGCTCACGTCGGCTCAGTTGGCGAGCGCCAAGGCGGGCGACACGTTCACGCTGAACTACACGCCGGCGTTCGCCGCGAGCGTAACGACGGCGTCTCTGCGTGTCGTGACCACGAATGCGCTGACGGTCGTCGGTACGAGCGTCGTCACGGCGCTGTCGGTCGACAAGAACCCACTGGCGATCGAGCCAGAGGTTCTCAGCTTCACGGTCACGCGGGACGCAGGTTCGACGCCTAGCCCCGACAGCGGCGGCGAGCGCGGCACGCTGATCGTGACCGCCAACACGGCGGCGTTCACGGCTCCTGCCATCCTCGCCATGGGCATCGAGCTCAGCACCGACGGCGGGAAGACCTTCGCGCCTCTCGGCGCCAGCCTCGGCGGGCCCGAGGGCGGCTTGATCATCAAGTCGACCCCAGTGACCGGCGCGCAGAACACGGTCGCGTGGTCGGCGAAGTGGGATACCACGAAGGCGAAGGACACCGTCGAGAACAAGTCCCCCGAGGCGCGCGACGCCACGAAGGACGACAACCCGTACATCCTGCGGATCGTGCCGGCAGACGCCGCTGGAAAGACCTATCCGGCGAGCAAGACGGTCACGGTCGCGGTCGACAACGTGGACGACGTGTCCCCGGCAGCAGGCACGGTGATCGCCACCGTCGAGCGCCAGGCGCGCGTGTTGACCGCTTGGGAGCCCGCCGTCAGCGCGGACGGCAAGAGCATCGTCGTTCGCGCGAAGGCGCGGTTCACGGCGGTCGTTGCTGCCAAGGCAGCGACGTACGCGGGCGGCAAGGTTCTGCTCGCCAGCGTCAAGGCGGACAACACGGTCGATAGCGTCGTCGGCGAACTGCCGGCTGCCGAAGGACCGGAGTACCGGTTCGAGGTGGACAGCACGGCGTTCGCCAACGGCACGTATCGTCTTGCGGTCTTGGCGGTTGACGCCGCAGGGAACCGAGAGGCGGTCGCAGCCGACGCCGTGAAGTCCGTCGAGGTGCGGAACATCCTCGTCGCCAAGGACCCCGAAGTGCTGGCAAAGACCCGGATCGTCAAGACCGGCGTTTTCGACGTCAAGCGCCACCTTGGTATGACGCCGGAGGATCGACCGCTGGCGGGTTCTGCCGTCATTGAGATCGATGCGCCGTTCGCCGACATTGCCGGGCTGTTCATCGCCGCAAAGGCGGAGGACGTTTCGGAGGAAGTGCTGCGCGCGGTCAACCCGTCGAAGCCCGATGCGCCGATCGCCGCCATGCATGTGCCGGGCGTGAAGGCTGCCGGCTCCGACACCTTCCGCTTCACGGTGGATACCAAGAAGCTACCCGAGGGGGCATCCGTAGCGCGGATCGTGTTGGGCGGGAGCCCGAACGTCTTCGTGCCTGCGGCGCCGATTCTCGTCGACAACACCGCGCCGGCGCTCGCATTCGTCGCTCCGGCAGCCGGAACGACGGTCGGAACGCGGCCCTACGTCTGGGCTGCTTACTCCGACGCGTCGACGGTGGTGCAGTTGACGTTCGGACTCGCGGACCTGAAGGGCAGCGTGGTCGATGTCGCTTTCGGAGACACCGAGAAGGCTCTTGCTGGCGACAGCAAGGGCGCGAACGCGACAGCTACCCGAATGGTCTACTCGCCTGAGTCCCGACTCAAGCCGGGACCGCACACGGCGAACGTGCGCGTCGTCGATCGCGCCGGGAATCCGGCGACGGCTGCCATCAGCTTTGTCGTCGAGACGGACACCACGGCTCCGCGCATTTCGTCGTTCGCCCCGACGGGCACGACGACGACCAAGCGCCCGAAGGTGACCGTGGCGTTCTCCGACGACATCTCAGGTGTTGCCGCCGCGGGCGTCTCGATCAAGATCGACGGCGTTGCCGGCTCCACCGTCCTCAAGAAGGCTGACGGCACGGACGCGGCAGCCGGCTCGGCGCTGCTGAGCGGCTCCGCCGTGTTCACGCCGAACGCGGACTTGAAGGCGGGCGAGTACGTCGTGAGCGCCGTGGTCACCGACGTGGACGGCAACAGCGTCCCAGCGGTTTGGCAGTTCACGGTCGTCGAGGACAAGGAGAAGCCGGTGGTCACGGCTGTTTCGCCCACGGGCATCGTCCCGCGGACGGACGCCACGCTGGCGGTCTCCTTCACCGATGCCTCGCCGGTCACGGTGACGTTCCGCCTCGACACCGAGGCGGCGCAGCAGGCCGGTTCCCGCGTCGATGACTCGCGCTGGACCCGCGCCGTCAGCGGTCTGACGCAGCGACAGTACACCGTGATCGCGTACCTTACGGACGCGAACGGCAACGTCGCCTCGGTCGAGTGGACCTTCACGGTCGAGCTCGACCGCGACGCGCCAGCCATCACCGCGCACTCGCCGACCGGATTCGTCGGAACGCGCAAACCGACGATCCTTGTGTCCTACTCCGACAGCGGCAGTGGCGTGAAGGCTGACGCGGTGACGCTCGATGTCGACGGCAAGTCGGTGACCCCGACGGCGAAGGACACGAGCCGGTTGGTCTACACACCGACGTCAGACCTCGCCACAGGCTCCCACGTCGTGACGGTCTCCGTCGCCGACATGCTCGGCAACGCCACGTCCGTCAAGTGGGAGTTCTCGATCGAGACGACGCCGCCGAGCATCACATCAGTGGTTCCGGCGCCAGGCGGGAAGATCCGAGGCAACGAGAAGGAACGCTCTGACGTGATCGTCAGCGCCTTCTACTCGGACAACCAGGCTGGCATCGACAAGTCGTCGGCGTCGCTGGTCGTGACGTCTGAGGGCAAGGAAGTCGCGGGAACCGTCGCTCAGGAGGCGAGCGCGGTCACTTGGCGGCCCAGCGCGACCCTCGCGCCGGGCGTCTACCGCGCGGCCGTAGCCGTCGCTGACACGGTGGGCAACGAGGCGGAGCATAGCTGGCTGTTCATGATCGAAGACGAGCAGGTGATCGCCGGCTCGTCTATGCGGATCGTGCCGAACCCGTTCGATGCGGAGACCGCTCTCTGGTTCTCGCTCGGACAGGAGTCGGACGTGACCGTGCGCATCTACGACTTCAGTCAGCGCTTCGTCGCAGAACGCCATGACCCAGGCCTGCTGCCGGGCGTTCACAAGCTGGCGCTCGGAGCTCGGATCGCCGACTTCGGTCGCGGCGTCTACTTCGCTCAAGTGACCATCGAGTCCCGCTTCGGCGGAGAACGTGTCGTCAAAGTCCTGAAGATGGCGAAGGTTCGCTAGCCACACGCGGGCGTCCCGACGCGTGTCGGGACGCCCAGCGGTCGGCTGGTACGCCGAAGGGACGAGTTAGCACAAGGAGCGTGCAATGCCAGTTCGCAAGCAGTGGCGCAAGGTGGGCGCCGTGGCGATCCTGACCTACGCCCTCGCGGGCATTTGGGGAACGGCACACGCGGCTAAAGAGAACGCCGGGGCTTGGTTGTTGGAGCCGGTCGGCGCGCGCGCCATCGCTCTTCAGGCCTACACCCCCCTGTCCGACGATGTCGCGAGCGTGTCGCTGAACCCGGCGGGCCTCGGCAAGATGGGCCGCGTCGAAGCGCTGTTCTACACGCGCGAGAATTCCTACGACATCCACGAGAACTACCTCGCGGCCGTGTGGCCCAAGGTCGGGCCTGGAGCCATCGGCGTCGCTTGGCGGAACGCCGGAGCCGGTGACAGCGACGATGCGCCGTTCATCTATACGGATCCGACGGGTGCCGACATCGGTCGCGGTCAGTACAGCGCCAACGCCCTCACGTTCGCCTATGGAATCAAGGCGAACGATGACATGCAGTTGGGGATCGGAATCGACTACGCACTCGACTCGTTCAGCGGCCTGGACGGCACAGCCTATGCGGACGATGCCGACGGTTCGGGGTTCGGCGGGCTCAGCCTGGGACTCGCTGGGAGTATCCCTGATCTGCTCCAATACGGCGTGAGCGTGCGCAATCTCGCCGGTTCGCTGGGCGAGGATTCATCCATTCCTGTGACGATGAGCGCAGGCGTCGCCACGGTGACTCCGGGGAGGCGCTCGGTCCTGCTCTCGATGGACGTCGAGAAGCAGTTCGTCGAGCTCGAAGAGCGCACGTTGTTCGTTCGCATGGGGGCAGAGTATCGAATCGCCCCGGTGGCGCTGCGACTGGGTACGAGCCAGAGCGCCGATCGCAGCCGATGGTTCGCGGGATTCGGGGTCAGCATCGCCGACATCCGAGCCGACTATGCGTTCCAGTTCATCAATCGTACCGCACGAGGCCTCGAAGATGTCCCGAGGCACTTCGTGTCGCTGTCGTACGCGTACTGAGTTCATGACGACCCCGAAAGGAGCGAACCCAATGACGTTCTCTTTGCCGCGCTGGCGGCGGCTGCGTCCGCTGGCGATCGCGCTCGTGTCGATCACGGTCGCTGGCGCCGTTCCGGTGATTGCCCAGAAAATGCAGACCGTCGTCGTCAAGAAAGGCGACACGTTGTGGGCGATTGCCAAGCAGTACTTGGGCAATGGCGAGAAATGGCGTGCTGTCCATGAAGTCAACAGAGACACCGTCAGCAATCCGAACCGCATCAGCCCCGGACAGGTGCTGAACATTCCGGGAACTCAGGCGGCGGAGGAGCCGGTCGTTATCAAGGAGACGCCCGACGCCATCGAGATGCCTGTGTCCTCGGTTGAGAAGATGCTGCGGGACATGAACGCCCGGTTGGAGCCGCTGACTGCCGATCTCGCTGCCATGCGCGCGCGCCTCGAGAAGCTGGAAGCCTCGCTTGGCATGCTGAGTGAACACGCGGCGAAGGCTTCTGTTCCGGTTGTCGCTGACACGGCGGCAATCGAGAAGCGTCTCGCGAAGCTGGAAAAAGCCCTGGGTGGGCTGTTGTCCAAGAAGGACCTCAAGCAACTCGTCGAGGAACACGGCGGGATGCAGAGCGGCGCGGTCAAGGAGACTGCTGCGGAGGTCAAGGCGCTTCGAGCCGAGCTTGGCGTGTTGAGCAAGTCGGTTGAAGCCCAGGTGCACATGCAGCACAAGGCTGTCGAGGAACTGAACGCCAAGATGTCGGCGATGCCGATGCACGGCGATCAGGCAACAGAGAAGAAGAACCGAGGGATCGTCGGTCTCGTGTCGACGCTGGCGGTGGGTATCGCGTTCCTGGCGGTCTCCGCTTCTCAGTAGACGGCGCAGTAAACGTAGTGTTGACGTAGTGTTGGCGGCAGGGACGCATTGTTTGAGCGTCCCTGCCGTCTTGCTGTTCAGAGGAGCGTCGATGTCTCTTCCCTACGACCGTCGGTTCGAACTGCGCGGCGACCGGACGTCCGGGGACACGGACGAGGTCGGGCTCTTCCTGGCGTGGATCGGAGGCAAGCGATGCGTCGCGATCGAGCTTTCAGGCGGACCAAGCGACATCGCGGTTCGCAAGACCGAACGCGGCGTCGCGCTGGCACGGCACATGCGCGTGCCAATCGTCGTTGCTGGGAACCCGTCTGGCTCGGTCGGTCTTCCGAACGCCGTCGTGACGGCGCTGGTCGGCGCAGACACGCCAGTACTGGGAGTGATCCATCCAGGACATGACGACCTGCGCAGCATTTCGGACTTGTCGATCGTGTCGGAGTCGGTGGACGACATCGACTCCGACTACCGATTTCGACCCTCGGCTCCGTCGACCTTGCGGAAAGCAATCGCTCGAGCTCTCTCGGCGGCGGTGTTCGATCCCGCGCTGCTCGAGAGGCAACGGTCGGCGAGACTGCAGGCAAAGTCTTCCTAAGCCGGTGCTGGCGCGGTCTTGGGTCAAATCGGCTTGACAAGCCGTGGTGGGCTACCTACAATTACCCCTGCGCTTCCCAGCGCCATGCCGGATTGCGCTTACGGTCACGACGCTGGCGTAGCTCAGTGGTAGAGCGGCTGATTTGTAATCAGTTGGTCGGGGGTTCAAATCCTCTCGCCAGCTCCATTAGCGCGGTCTGGCGGCAGACGACTGGTTCGCAGTGGGCGTCGGACGGGGAGATACCCAAGTGGCCAACGGGAACAGACTGTAAATCTGTCGGCGCATGCCTTCGGAGGTTCGAATCCTCCTCTCCCCACCACTCACCGGTCCAGTCGAACGGGACGCCATCAGGAAGGTCGTGTTGCGTCCCATGGGCGATGTCGAGTCGCGCGATAGGCGGGAATAGCTCAGTGGTAGAGCGACAGCCTTCCAAGCTGACGGTCGCGGGTTCGAGTCCCGTTTCCCGCTCCACTTCGTTTCGCTCTGTGATCGGGACTTGCCGGGTCGTGGCGTCGTGAGACACGCCGACGTAGCTCAGACGGTAGAGCACGTCCTTGGTAAGGACGGAGTCACCGGTTCGATTCCGGTCGTCGGCTCCAACTCAGAACTGCCGTCCCGCCAGCGGAATCCCGAAGTACTGGCCCGATGGGGAGATTCGTGAGCGCGCGACCCGTATGGGCGCTGCCGAAGAAACACTGGTAAGGGGTATTCGAGGATGGCGAAGCAGAAGTTCGAGAGGACGAAGCCTCACGTCAATGTTGGGACGATTGGTCACGTGGACCACGGGAAGACGACGTTGACGGCGGCGATCACGAACGTTCTCTCCAAGCGGGGGATGGCGA
>Ga0194120_10000798_pt1 | contig 59199 bp, 51 predicted proteins | sample TA2MahCa65mmetaG_FD_148642 | JGI IMG/M metagenome (GOLD analysis project Ga0194120, IMG submission 148642) | Freshwater microbial communities from Lake Tanganyika, Tanzania - TA2015019 Mahale Deep Cast 65m | ecosystem: Environmental > Aquatic > Freshwater > Lake | place: Tanzania: Lake... | reverse complement strand
TGCCCGGTGTTCAGATTAAGTCCATTGTCATACATTGCTTGCTCGGTTTTGAAATATTCCAGAATGAAACGAGCGCTGAATAACAGACTGATAAAGCAACCAAATACTAAGCCAGGCTTAGGCTTGGATGATGTTTGCCGATACAACAGCATCGCGAACAAATAAATCAGCACATAGCTGGCTGCTTCATACAATTGCACGGGATGGCGCGGGATTTGATCAATTCGTTCAAAAATCACCCCGACGCTGGCATCGGTTGGCGTGCCGAGAATTTCGGAGTTGAAAAAATTACCCACCCGAATACAGGCCCCGGCCAAGGCAGTCGGTATTGAAACCCGGTCTAATAACCAGATAAATGAATCACCACTGCGTCTTCCATAGAGATAGAGCCCCAGAATAATGCCGATTGTCGCCCCGTGACTGGCCAGACCGCCTTCCCAGATAGCGAATAATTTTAAGGGATGGGAAATATAGTAGGCAGGATCGTACAACAAAGTGTGTCCTAACCGCGCGCCTAGAATGGTGGCTACCGCCATATACCATAGCAAATTATCCAGTTCTTCCAGGTTCTTGCCTTCGCGCTTATAGATCCATTGCATGGTCATATAACTTAAGACAAAACCGGTAGCAAACATCAGTCCGTACCAGCGGATTTTAAAAAATCCGAATTCAATAAAAATGGGATCAATATTCCAGATCAAATGTTCCATGACAGGCAAAAATCAGTTAAGAGTAACAACAAGCCTACAGTGTTTAAGAGAGCTCGGCAATTCAGTTTGAGGCTATTTGCAGGCGTCCATCCACGACACGTACTGCATAGCTGGTAATGTCTTCATAAGCCGGCGCACATTTAACTGCACCGGTTTTCAGACAGAAACGGGCACCGTGACGTGGGCAAACAATTTCATCACCGTCCAGTTCGCCGCTGGCAATCTCGGTTCCATCATGCGTACACACATCCTCGATGGCATAAAACCCGTCTGCCAAGCGAAAAACCGCGACGTCAACGCCGTCAAGGTCTACCCGCACATGTTCTCCAACGGCCAGCGCCGCTTCGCTGATTACGTCTACCCATTCGGACATTGTGATTCTCCTTTATTTCAAATACACGTCATAGCGCAGTAATTTACTGCCGAAACTCATACTGGGTTGCCCACCTAAGGGTTCGGCATCATCCGGCCCTTTAACAACCACCCGTTTGCCAGCTGTTTGCATTGCCGCTTCGAACAATTGCTGTTTATCCAGATCATCGCCCAAAATATCTCGCAATACTGACATCGATTTACGCGTTGCCGCCGATTTTTTGCGCTTAGGGGGGAACATAGGATCCAGATAAATACAATCGGGAGCCTCAGCTAAGTGTTGGAGAAGCTCAATCGCATTACCCGACATTAATCGAGGTAACTGAAGCTGACGGTTTTGGACCCAGTCTTTTTGCGCCAAACGTTGCAAGCCATCCTCAATAAGGGCGAGCATGATAGGTGAACGCTCTATACAACTGACTTGATAGCCCATTCGAAACAAAGCCAGACTATCCTGCGCCCAACCGCAGGTCGCATCGACAATAGTCTGAGTTTTTTTACCGACGGCCTGAGCCAAAAAATCTTTTTTGGGAGCTGGATAGGAATGCTGTTCACCGGGTCGCGGATCAATGTCGACCGTCAAACCGCCTTTTTTCAGCGAATCGGCATCAAATAGTGTGAGACCCGCTTGACGGTAACCCAGATAAAAGTTCCAAGGGGAGGTCTTGTCAAGATTCTCCTGATTCACCAACGGCAGTGCCAGCCTGGCGGCCAGTGCTTGACTGGTGGCCAGATCAGCCGGATCCGCACAAACCACGGCCATTAGCTCAGTGACAACAGTCACAGTGATTTATTCCGTAGAAATCGATTGCTGCTGATTTTTCAGAGCGGCATCCAAAGTATGCCAGGCTAAAGTGGCACATTTAACCCGTGCCGGATATTCACGAACCCCAGCCAGAACCGCCAGTTTACCGAGCGCTTCCAACTGCACTTCATGATCCTTGCCCGTGGCCATTTCATGAAATTGAGTAAATAAGGCGTCGGCTTCGCTTTCGGATTTGCCTTTAATGATTTCGGTCATCAAAGACACCGAAGCTGTTGAAATGGCGCAACCAGAACCTTGAAAACTGGCATCAGTGATCGTGCCATCATCAATTTTCAAAAATAAGGTCAGCCGATCACCACACAAAGGATTAAAACCTTCCACCTGACGATTAGCATCATCCATCACCCGGAAATTTCGGGGGTTACGGTTATGATCGAATATCACTTCTTGATACAGATCGCGTAAATCTTCAAACATTAGCCAAATACCTCAATTAGGGAACGGATGCCTTGCATCAACACATCAACTTCTTCGCGGGTATTGTACAAGCCAAACGATGCACGTGCAGTAGCTGGAACACCGTAAAAATCCATCACGGGCATCGCACAATGATGACCGGCTCGAATGGCAATCCCCAAACTGTCCAGCATAGTGCCAATATCATGGGGATGAATACGGTCCAAAGTAAATGACAAGATACCGCCTTTGTGGTTGGCTTGACCGATAATATTCAAGCCCTGAATTGCCGAGGCTTGCTCGGTGGCATAGTCCAGCAAATCAGCTTCATGCGCAGCAATATTCGCCATACCAATCGCATTCAGATAATCAATTGCCGCACCCAGAGCGATGATTTCGGCGATTGCTGGGGTACCGGCTTCAAACTTATGCGGCAAACCCGCATATTCAGTTTTTGCAAACGTGACCTGACGAATCATGTCTCCACCACCCTGATAAGGCGGCATCGCCTCCAGCAAGGCTTGTTTGCCATACAACACACCAGTACCTGAAGGTCCATAGAGTTTATGACCGGAAAACACATAAAAATCGCAATCCAAAGCCTGTACGTCAACGCTCATATGCGGAATCGCCTGAGCACCGTCCAGTAAAACCGGAATATTCTGGGCATGCGCAGCAGCGATGATAGTTTCCACCGGATTAATACTGCCCAGCGCATTGGACATATGCGTAATGGCCACCAGTTTGGTTTTGTCACTGAGCAAAGCCAGATAGTCATCAAGCAGCAATTCACCGGCCTGATTGATCGGTGCCACTTTCAGGACTGTGCCGATTTGTTGACATAACATCTGCCAAGGCACGATATTGGCATGATGTTCCATGGCGCTAATCACAATTTCATCACCGGCTTGTAATTGCGAACGACCATAACTCTGGGCAACCAGATTAATAGCCTCTGTCGCGCCACGGACAAAAATGATTTCTTTATGGCTGGCGGCATTGATAAAGCCACGCACTTTTTCCCGCGCCGCTTCAAAACGATCGGTGGCTTTGACACTTAAGGTGTGCACGCCACGGTGAATATTGGCGTATTCATGGCTATAGGTATGAACCAAACTGTCAATCACTGCCTGCGGCTTTTGACAACTGGCCGCGTTGTCCAGATAGACCAAGGGTTTATTCCGGATGGTTTCGGCCAGAATCGGAAAATCCGCACGAATATTAGCAACAGAATAATGAGTCATTAGCAAACTTAGGATTTATAAATGGATGGCCGGAAATCGTTGTAGCAATTGCTGATGCAGCAAGGCTTTAAATCCGGTGTGTTCAACTTTTTCTACCATTTCATTGGCAAAAGCAAAGGTCAACAAATCGCGTGCGGCCTCTTGATCAATAGCACGTGACTGTAGGTAAAACATAGATTTCTCATCCAATTGACCGACTGTCATTCCATGTGAACATTTGACATCATCCGCATATATTTCCAGCTGTGGTTTACTGTCGATTTCGGCATTGGCTGATAACAGCAGATTGCGATTATTCATTTCCGAATCAGTTTTTTGCGCATCTTGCGCTACCACAACCCGCCCCTGAAAAACGCCACGGGCATTATCATCTAACACCCCTTTATAAAACTCGCGACTAATGCCATGAGCCTGCAGGTGATTAATGCGGGTTAAGGTATCCAGATGTTGACGCTGACCGGCCACGTACAATCCATCCAACTGACATTCAGCGGCTTGAAACAAATCAGTATGAATATCGGTGCGTGCAATTTGGGCACCAAACGCGAAGTTTTGGTGTTTAAAACGACTGCTTCTGGCTTGTTTGACATAACTGCCACCAAAATGCACAGCTTTTTCGGGCTCGGCTTGCAATTTTGCCAGTTTCAGCTCCGCATCAGCTCCGAGGAAACATTCATTGATACTGACAGTCAATGAAGAACTGGCCGTACCGACATAGGTTTCAATAATCTCGACCTTTGCATGCGGGTGGAGAATAAAAATATTCCGAGTCGCTGCCAAGGCCTGAGCCGAAGTGACCAGATGCAAAATCTGGATCGGCTTATCCAAAACCTGAGATTTGCCAACTTCTAACCATATGCCGTCATTAAACCAGGCGTTATTAAAAGTTATCAGACCGTGCTCAGACGCAGGCAAGGCTTTGCCAAGGTATTCGGCGACTTGGTCGGGTTGTTGCAATAAGGCCTGGCGCAGGCTAGAGCCATTTACACTCGCAGGTAAACCATCTGACAATTCAGGACTGAAATGGCCGTTGACCATCACCAAATGATATGCCTCTTCCAACTGGTAAGCTGACAGCAAGTCAGGATCAGCAAGCGCCTGGGGCACAGTTTCAAAGCGGGTTTTATCCAAAACCGATAATTTGGTGTAACGCCAGTCCTCATCTCTTAAAGTTGGAAAACCGCGATCAGCAAATAAGGCCAGAGCCTCCTGACGCATCGCCTGAAGCCAAGGCAAACTTTCGCCTGCCAGACCTGCACTGAGTGAAGAATAATGATTCAGAGTCTGCTCTATACTCATTTGCCTTATCCTTCCAGCCAGCTATAACCTTTTTCTTCCAATTCCAGCGCCAACTCAGGACCACCGGTTTTGACAATACGGCCATCCGCGAGAACATGCACGACATCAGGCTTGATGTAATCCAGCAAACGCTGGTAATGGGTAATCATCAAAAAGGCACGATCGGGACTTCGCAAGGAATTCACCCCTTCAGACACTATCCGCAAAGCATCAATATCAAGACCAGAGTCAGTCTCATCCAGAATACAAAGATTAGGTTCCAGAATAGCCGCTTGCAAAATCTCATTGCGTTTCTTTTCGCCACCGGAAAAACCTTCATTCACAGCGCGATAGAGAAATTTTTCGTCCATTTGCAAAAGCTTAACTTTGTCTTTAACCAGAGTCAGAAAATCCATGGCATCTACTTCTGGCAGACCTTTATGCTTGCGCACAGCATTCAGCGCAGCTTTTAACAGATAGATATTGCTGACACCGGGAATTTCAACCGGATACTGAAACGCCAGAAAGACCCCTTCACGGGCGCGAATTTCAGGCTCCATATCCAGCAAGTCTTTACCCTGATAAGTCACACTGCCTGCAGTCACTGTATAGCCTGATTTGCCAGACAACACATGAGATAAGGTACTTTTACCGGCGCCGTTGGGACCCATAATGGCATGGACTTCACCTGGGGCAATCTCCAGACTAAGCCCTTTTAAAATCGGTTTATCGCCTACCGAGGCGTGAAGGTTTTGAATACTGAGCATGTTTTACCTAAAGTTCAAAAAATAATTGCAAATACGTGATGACTGCTCTTTAGTTCTGCGGTTTGCCTGAACAGCAAACAAGTCATGAAGTTTTACAGGGGTTGTCTGATATCAGAATCCAGAAAACGTCACTTCAATTTACCCAACCGACCCTTCAAGGCTAATCCCTAAAAGCGCCTGGGCTTCGACAGCGAATTCCATGGGCAATTCTTTAAACACTTCCTTACAGAAACCGTTGACGATCATCGATACGGCATCTTCCGGGGACAACCCCCGCTGCTGGCAGAAAAACAGCTGATCTTCACTGATTTTGGAAGTAGTCGCTTCGTGTTCGATCTGCGCTGAAGCTTGTTTGACTTCGACATACGGAAAGGTATGGGCACCGCATTGATCACCGACCAACAAGGAGTCGCACTGAGTATGGTTACGGGCGTTTTCCGCCGATTTGGCAACTTTGACCAGACCACGATAGGTATTCTGTGCTTTACCGGCCGAAATCCCCTTGGACACAATGGTACTGCGGGTATTTTTGCCAATATGAATCATTTTGGTGCCTGTGTCGGCCTGCTGCAGATTATTGGTCAGCGCTACCGAATAAAATTCGCCGATTGAATCATCGCCTATCAATACACAGCTGGGATATTTCCAGGTAATCGCCGAACCAGTCTCGACTTGAGTCCAGGATACTTTGGCATGACGACCACGGCATTCGGCACGTTTGGTCACAAAGTTATAAATACCGCCGACACCGTCTTTATCACCGGGATACCAATTTTGCACGGTGGAATATTTAATCGTGGCGTTCTCTTGGGCCACCAGCTCTACAACGGCTGCATGTAATTGATTTTCATCACGCATCGGTGCAGTACAGCCTTCCAGATAAGAGACATGCGAACCTTCATCAGCAATGATGAGGGTTCTTTCAAACTGACCGGTATTCGCCGCATTGATACGAAAATAGGTGGATAACTCCATGGGGCAGCGCACGCCTTTAGGGATATAGACGAATGAACCATCCGTGAAAACTGCTGAATTCAGGGCGGCAAAGAAATTATCTCCAACCGGCACTACGCTTCCTAAATACTCTTGTACCAGTTCCGGATAATCACGAATCGCTTCGGAAATCGGACAGAAAATAACCCCGGCATCCTTGAGTTTACCTTTGAAAGTGGTGGCCACCGAAACACTGTCAAACACGGCATCCACCGCAATACCTGCCAGTTTTTCCTGTTCATCCAGGGGAATACCGAGTTTTTTGTAGGTCTCTAATAATTCAGGATCGACTTCATCCAGACTTTTAGGACCGTCTTTTTTGGATTTGGGCGCCGAATAGTAACTGATGGCCTGATAATCGATCGGTTCGATATTGAGTTGCGCCCAGTCGGGTTTAGGCATGGTTTGCCAGTGACGAAATGCCTTTAGACGATATTCCAGCATAAACTCAGGCTCGTTCTTGATTGTCGACAAACGGCGAATGACGTCTTCATCTAAACCCGGCGGAAAGGTATCCGCCTCAAGTTCGGTCACAAACCCTTGTTTGTAGTCTTGACTAATCAGGTTTTCAATTTCTTGGGTAGTATTCGACATAAGATCAGGACTTAACGAAATAAACGGGTAAGAGGAATAGTGATTTCACGCGGGGACTGACTCGGCAGAATCATGTCGGCCAAGGTGACAGACTCCAAGGCTTGAGAAATGCGTTGGTTGATCAAATGCCAGTTGCCTTGAATATTGCAACCACTGGCCTGTTCGCAAGAACGATGCGAAGCGGTGCATTCGGTCAGGGCTATGGGACCTTCTAAGGCACTGATTACACTGGCAACGGAAATACGTTCCGGTGCTCGAGCCAAGGCGTACCCGCCTTTAGCACCTCGTGTAGAAGCTAGAACTTTTTCTTTAACCAAAATCTTAAGAATCTTACTCGCTGTAGGCAAAGCAATACCGGTTGCTTCAGCAATTTCTAAGGCACCATGCACGCGTGAGCCATCCTTAGCGATATAGCTAAGTATCACAGTGGCATAATCAGTTAATTTGCTTATTTTGAGCATCTCAGATCCCTATTAATGAGCACCATTTTAGTACACATTAAATCCCGAGTAAAGCCCTAGGTTTTTAATCACCACCCACTTAACTCTAAGCATCTAGCTTAAGGTTGAGACTTAGGATTTTTTTCTGACGCGTCAGTCGCTTAATGACATTTTCTTTGACTGAGGCTGAACTTCGGGTATGCCCTGCTTCGACGAAGACGATGCGCAGAGGATGATGTGAGCGAAAAAATTTTGCCCCTCTGCCATTGAGGTGCTGTTGAAAGCGTCTTTGCACATCGGTCGAAATACCTGTATACAAACTACCATCATCACAAAGAATGATATAAACCGACCATTCCATGGCTAAACCGCATGCTCTACGCCCAAATTGGCTAAACGATCGGCTCTTTCATTCCCCGGATCACCGGAATGGCCTTTGACCCAGACCCATTCAATTTGATGAACTTGTTTCGCCGCATCCAGCCTGCGCCATAACTCCACATTCTTGACCGGTTGCCGGGAGGCTGTTTTCCAGCCACGCGCCTTCCAGTTGTCCATCCATTCGGTGATGCCTTGTAAAACGTATTTAGAATCGGTGAAGAGCCTGATCTGACAGGGTCGCTTTAAAGTTTCCAGCGCCATGATGGCTGCCATTAATTCCATCTGATTGTTAGTAGTCGATTTATCACCACCATACAGTTCTTTTTCCTGACCTTTGTAACGCAAATAAACCCCCCATCCGCCAACGCCGGGATTTCCTTTACAGGCTCCATCGGTATAAATCTCGACAATTTCGGTCATGGCTTTAAAGGCTTACGCTCTAAACCCATGGTAGCGGTTGCCATTTTGCGGGATCTCTGAGCAACTGGAGTTAAAGGAATCAGGGAATATTGTCGTTTCACGGCTTTTACACCATAGGCCATGGAAAATAATTGGGCAAAGCTCGGTTTAAATTTTTCGTAATGAATTTCAAAAGAATCCAGACCAAATTCCACTGTCGACAAAACCTCATAATTCATCAATTTCAGCCAATCCATTGTTCTTTTACGCCCAATAAAGTGGGTATGCCAAGAATTAGCAAACTTTCTGTCCCAAAGCGATTGATAACGAACGGCAAAACTCCAAGGATTAAAATTTAGCATCACCAAATCCCCTCCCGGCTTTAGTACTCGATTAACTTCACGCAAAGTTTGAAAACGATGCGCATCAAATTCGAGTAAGTGCGGCAAAATCACCATATCAATGGATTCGGTCTGAATCGGCAAATTAAAGGCCTTGGCGTTAATATGAAGCGCCCGGGGAGTTCCACGACCTTTGCCATCCAGAATGGTAAAGTCTGTGTAAAAAGAACAATCAATAAACTCTGGCTCCCAGCCCAGGCCACCAATCTGCAATACACGCTGTTTGCAGCTCACAGAAATAGAGCGTTTGAGGTATTGCGCCTCCATAGTCTGAAGCAATTTACCTCGCGGTGTTTGATACATAGCGAACAAAAATTCTCGTTTCATGCGTTTCGGCTATTTGGCATTTTCTTGGCTTTAGGGTGCTCTCATGTTACCATCAAACTTTTTAAAATTTAGAGAGTTACGACAATGGCCCGCTCAACACCAAAGAGATCGGCTCGACATCTGTCCTACTTACTACCAATTTTGATGGCTACAGGATGTAGCCAAACAGGCCAGAAAGACCACTTTGCAGACGATGGTAACGGAAGTAAATTTTCCGTACTGACACGTAAATCATCCAATAGCAGCGACAAAAATCATGCCTCTGTATGGGATCGCATGCTGTCTCTTTATGCGTTACCAGAGGCTGATAACGCCAGAATCGACCGCGAAATTAACTGGTACATGCGCAACCCCGAATATTTGACGCGTGTTCAGCAACGTGCCGAACCGTATATGTATTTCATTTTGAATGAAATCGAGGCCAAAAAACTTCCGGGTGAAATGGCTTTGTTACCTATCGTAGAAAGTGCATTCCGGGCAGACGCGATGAGTCCTGCCCAAGCTTCTGGGCTTTGGCAGTTCATTCCTCCAACTGGTCGTATGTATGGCTTAAAACAGAATAGCTGGTACGACGGCCGTCGAGATGTCATTGAATCCACTCAGGCCGCAACGTCTTTTCTTAAGGAACTGAGTGAAAACTTCAATAACGACTGGCTGTTAGCGCTTGCCTCGTACAATGCCGGCAAGGGTAACATCCGAAACGCTATTGATCGTAACAACTACCGTGGCTTACCGACTGATTTCTGGTCTTTGAATCTTAATCAAGAAACCTCGGCTTATGTTCCGAGACTGCTGGCGATTGCCAAAATTTTTGCCAATCCGGAAAAATACAACATCAATATGCATCATGTGCCGAATGAGCCTTATTTCGAACTGGTCGACATCAAGTCGCAGTTAGATTTAGGCAAAGCAGCTGAAATGGCACAAACCCCTGTTGATGACTTATTTAAACTGAATCCTGGCTTTAATCGCTGGAGTACCGACCCAACGGGACCACACCGTTTGTTAATCCCCAAAGACAAAGCGGTTGCTTTTAAAGAAAAACTGGCGGATTTACCTCATCATGATCGCATTAAATGGCTGCATCACACGGCAGCGCGTCGTGAAAACTTAAAAACCATTGCCAAACGCTACAACACTTCTCAAGACGAGATTAAACAAGTTAATCATCTTGAAAACGAAGCCGTTGCTGAAGGTAAAACCCTGTTAATTCCAATTTCCTTCCAGCCATTACGGGGTGAGGCAGTTGCCAGCAATACAGCGCCTACTAGCTCTGCACCAGTACTTGCCACTGCAAAATCATCCTATGTTGTTAAAAAGGGTGACACCTTAAGCAGAATTGCTGATCAGTACAATCTGGATCAAGACGATTTATTAAGCTGGAACAAGTTGAAGAAAACCACCTCACTAAAACCTGGTCAAAAACTTATGATCAAAAAAGGGGGGGATTTAACGGTAGCCTCAAATGCGCCTCTCTTTAAGCAGATCAGCTACACGGTTAAAAACGGTGACTCCTTGCCAGAGATTGCCAAACACTTCAGCGTTAATGTCAGTGATTTGAAGAAATGGAATGGTATCAGCAAGCAGCAAAGCGGCTTAAAAGCGGGTAGCAAACTGAAAATTACCGTTGAAACCAGTCAGACTTCCAGTTAATTAAGACTGACAGTGCCTGAGCTATCCAGCTTAGGCACGGCATCCAATAATTGTTGGGTATAAGGATGACTGGGTTGCATTAACACCTGCTCCACATCCCCCTGCTCGACCAATCGACCCTGATACATCACTGCAACCTGATGAGCCATTTCAGCCACAACACCTAAGTTGTGGGTAATCAGCAAATAACTGATCTGCCGCTCCTGCTGTAAACGTTTGAGCAATTCGATGATTTGACCTTGAACCGAAACATCTAAGGCGCTGGTAGGCTCATCGAGAATAATCAGTTTAGGCTCAACCGCCAATGCTCTGGCAATACAAATGCGTTGGCGCTGCCCTCCGGAAAACTCATGCGGATAACGCCAGGCAGAGTCAGCGGCTAGACCAACTTGCTGCAACAGATTTTGCACAGTCAGATTTTGTTGTTGCTCACTGAGATCTGGGCGCAAAGCTTTTAAACCTTCAGCAATAATATCGCCGACTAATAAACGCGGATTCATCGCCGCAAATGGATCCTGAAAGACAATTTGTATCTGGCTGTAGAGTTGACGTCGATCCTTGGCTGCCAAGGCCAGCCAATCCATGCCATTAAACAGCAACTGTCCAGCACTGATCGGCAATAAATTCACCATCGCCTTAGCCAGAGTAGTTTTGCCACAACCAGATTCGCCGACCAAGGCTAGCGTCTTGCCGGTTAATAACTGAAAATTGACACCGTCCACAGCCCGAACATGATCCACAACCCGTTGCAACAAGCCTTTGCGAATCGGGTAATAGACCTTCAATTGTTCTGCTCTTAATAAGACCGTATCTGACTTGCTATCACGTCCCAGGCAACTTTCCATCCTAGGCAAGGCAGCTAACAATTTCAAACTGTAGGGATGTTGAGCCTGATGAAAAAAAGTCTCGTTATCCGCCAGTTCAACCATCTCGCCCTGACACATCACGGCAATGCGGTCAGCCACATTAGAGACTAAAGCCAGGTCATGACTAATCAACCATAAGGCCATTCCTTGTTTACGTTGCAAGTTTTTTAACAAGGCCAAAATCTGAGCTTGAATAGTGACATCTAAGGCTGTAGTCGGTTCGTCAGCAATCAGTAACTCCGGCTGCGCAGCTAAGGCCATCGCAATCATGACTCGCTGACGCTGTCCACCGGAAAGCTGGTGCGGATAAGCCTTGATTCTTCTGACTGGATCCGGAATTTCGACTTGTTCCAATAAATCTAGTACTCGCTGCTGAATTTCGGCAGCCGCCAAATCAAAATGAATCTGTAAAACCTCAGCAATTTGTTCCCCTATCGTCATCACCGGATTCAGTGAAGACATTGGATCCTGAAACACAAAGCCAATACGACGCCCCCGCACACGACAGAATCCTTGGGACGATAAACCGAGCAAGTCTTGATCGCCGATTTGCAATTGCTGTGCCTGCATGTGGGCAGCCACAGGCAATAAACCACAGGCGGCCAAGGCAGTCAGCGATTTGCCTGAGCCAGACTCACCGACCAAAGCCAGAGTCTCACCGGCTAGAATATCCAGATCAATCCCTTTGACGACCAGATTGTCATTAAAACTGATGTTCAGACCTCGCATCGTTAAAAGCGACTTTTTCATGCGCTTCTCCGAGGATCAAAAGCGTCCCGCACTTGATCGGCAAATAAATTAGCCGCCAATACCAAGGTAAACATGAAGACGAATGAAGCCATGAGCGGCCACCACACAACCGGTTCTCGGGCCATTTCCAGACGCGCACTGTTGATCATATTGCCCCAACTATGCGTCGTTGGATCAACACCGATATTTATATATGAGAGCGCAGCCTCTGCCAGCACCAGCGAACTAAAATCCAATACCACTGAAATCAGCACAATATGCATGACATTCGGCAAAATATGACGGAACAAAATCATTCCTGGTCTGACACCTAAGGCCTGCGCAGCCATCACGTATTCCATTTCTCTGAGTTTTAATGTTTCAGCCCGCAATAAGCGACATAAGCCCGTCCAGCTGGTCACACCAAGAATCAGACATAAAAACAATAAGCGCATATCGGCTCTGACCAGCAAATTATTAAAATCTTCGCCGTGATTAGCCATATAGACTTGCACCATTAGAATGGAGGCAGCAATCAGCAAGACGCTGGGAATAGAATTGAGAGTGGTATAAACAAACTGAATCAGGTCATCAATCCAGCCTTTAAAGAAACCGGCCAAAATACCCAGCATAAGCGCAAAGGGGAGCATCACCAAGGTCGTTAAACAACCGATGACCAGTCCCGTACGAATGCTTTTTAAGGCTTGATAGAGAACATCTTCACCGACCTTATCCGTTCCGAGCACGTGATAATCATGTGATAACACCCACATCCAATATAAGCCACTGCCTATCAGTGTGAACACCAACCAAACGGTTCTAATACTGTCAGGAAACCAAAAGCGTCGTGGATTACTGTATTTGGCCAATCCAATCAATACACCGACAACCGCGAAACTTTGCAGCAATGCCTGGACGGATTGCCACAAGACATCTTCCAACAACTGTTGCTCAGGTACTTGCAGGTGTGTCGCTGCATGTTGCAGACGCGCAAATCCCCAATAAGTACTGCCATCACTGCCAGTCAACATTTGCTTGTTAAATGCATAAGCTGCAAATGGCGCGGAATAACTGGTCTCGGTATGTGTGCGCATATTGGTGCAGGCCAGATCCAACAGACTGACCAATTCATTACGCTGACTATCCGCTGCTTTGAAATGCAGCGAATCCATTAAGCCTATAAGCGCAAAGCTCATCAATAAAGCAAAGGAGCCCATGGCAATAGGACTCGCGACTAGTTTGGCTAAGGGACGTTTTAAATGGGCTTGGGAACGCATGTAAAACACCATTAATAACGCCGCCAGCAAGAGTAATACCACCAGCACATCCGTCCATAACCAAACCATCAGTTTAACCTCACCCGGGGATCCACCAAGGTATAAGAAATATCGGTTAAGATCAGCCCAAAGATATAGAGTACTGAGCCCAGAAATACCATGGAACGTACAATGGCAAAATCCTGACGATTAATCGCATCTATGGTGTAGCTTCCTAAACCGGGAATACTAAAAAAAGACTCCATGATTAGACTGCCCATAAATAGGAGCGGCAAGATCACGACTACACCGGTCAGAATCGGAATCGAGGCGTTACGCAACACATGTTTGAACAGAATCGCTGTTTCGTTGAGCCCTTTTGCGCGCGCGGTACGGACATAATCACGTTCAACTTCTTCCAGAAACAGGCTTCGATACCAACGCACCCCTGCTCCTATTCCGGAAATCACGCTAATCATGACCGGCAAAACTAAAAACTTCAGACCAGACCATCCCAGGTCATAACCGGAAATTGGCACCCAACGTAGGACCCTGGCAATCAAAAACTGGCCGGCAATAATGTAGAACAAAGAGGAAACCGACATCAAAACCACTAACACCACGTTAGCGGTTAATTCTGTGCGAGTCGCACGATAAAATACAATCATTAAGGCTAAGCTGATATTCACCAGCAAACCGAGCAATAACGACGGTAAGGCCAGGGCTAGACTGGGCCACATGCGCTGACTAATATCCGAACCTATATTGCGACCACTGTCAGAAATACCAAAATCGAACCAAAATAAATTCACTGATTTTTGATAAAAAATAGTCTCTGTTAACTGTCTGACACCTTGTTGCTCATGGTTAATCAATAAGGGCAAATCATAACCATGCTGATGCTTCCAATTGCTTATCGCTTGTTCGGTAACGCGCTTCTGACCCAACTGCATTCTGGCCATATCATCCGGACTGTTAACGACAAAAAACAGCACGAAAGTCAGGATGTTGACAGCAATTAAGAGTGGGATTGCATATAAAAAGCGACGAAGTAAGTACTGCAGCATGTTAATTCTCTTCTCGCTTAAAAAACCGCCTGCGTAAATGCCAGCCTAGCAGCACGAACCCCAAGGCCACCATAAGCAAAGGCCATATCACAGGCTGATTCCACTGATTACGCAATTGTTGCCGTTGAACCGTATCAATACGCCCATATTTAAGCCTGTTGACGATCATACGAGCTGGCTTTAAGTTTTTATACCAATGCTGGTACAAAGCAAAATCTTTGGGGTAGTAACCGAACAGCCATGGAGAATCGTATCGCAAAATAGCCTGCATACGGTTGATGAGTTGCTGGCGTTCAGCACCGTTTGGCATATTACGCATGCGTTCAAATAAACGGTCAAACTCGGGATTCTCGTAATTACCGGCATTCTCACCACCTTGTTTTAGCTTTGAGTTCGGGCCGTACAGCAGAAAAAAGAAATTTTCCGGATCAGGGTAATCGGCATTCCAACCCCAGACAAATATTTGCGCGGCTCCGGTGCGCATTTTTTCCTGAAAACGATTGTAATCCGTACCCCGAATCACTAATTGAATGCCAAGTTTCTCAAACTGCTTACGGTACCAGTTCATCAAAGCCCTATCATCGGTGCCCGCAGCAGTGGTGTCAAAATACAATAGCAAGGCTTCACCTGTTTTAGGATCCACTCCATTCGGATAACCAGCTTCCTGCAAAAGCTTTTTGGCCTCGGCTATTGATTTACGTTGAGGTGCATTCGCTTGCCAATCATAAACAATGGGATTAATGCCCTCTTGACCCTCTTGACCCTCTTGATATCCAAATATACCTGGGGGTAAAACGCCTTGCGCAGCAACACCCCGTCCATTCGCAAAAATAGCAATAAACTCTTCGTAATCGACTGCGATCGCAATCGCCTGACGCAATTTACGCGCACGTTCCGTGTCACCCCCGACAATGGGATCCAGCATGTTAAAACCCATGTAGAAAATTGAAGCCGAGACTGAAGTTTGCAACTGGATATTTTTTTCTTGCATCACCGGCGTCAACTGCGGATCGCCGCTACCCGAAAACTGTACGGCTTGATCAAAACTATCCGATGCAATTCCTGAAGAATCGTAATATCCCTGCAAGAACTTGGCCCAGTAGGGAATCGTTTCCTTCTCTAGGGTAAAAACAACTTTATCAACCAGAGGTAAGCGTTGCCCTGCATCAGCCAACCAACCATGCTCGAGATCATCGACATCACCTTCTGCCGGATAATAATCCGCATGGTAGTTAGGATTTTTAGCCAAGACCATACGCCGATTGGGATTGTTTTCCTCCAGCACAAAAGGTCCAGTCCCCACTGGAAACCAATCCAGACTGATGTTATTGGCTTTTAAATCGGCCTGATCGTAAAAAGCATCCGCTTCCCAGGGCATAGGTGCAAAGAACGGTATCGCCAACCAAAATAAAAATTGTGGATACTGACCTTTCAGACGGATTCGATATTGCAAGGGACTGAGCGCCTCTACACCACGCATCGGCTGATTTTTAAGGTCTCGAATCGGGGTTTTGGCCGTCTTTTCAGCAAATTCAGAAAAACCATCGATATACCCCGCCATCAACTCTGCTATTGGGGATTGAATTTTGGGGTATGCCAAGCGTTTTATCTGATAAACATAGTCCTCAGCAGTCAGTTCACGACTGGATGCACGGGCAAAATTTTGCAGATTTTGCATCTGCTCAAGTTGAGGTTTATCTAAATGATGATACGGATAATCGTCCTGATCGCGAAAGAAAGCGGGATGAGGTTGATACAAAATTCCAGGCTTAATAGTGATCGTGTATTCACTGTAAGCAATCTGAGCGGGATCAGCATCATTCGCCAGAACGCGGTATTGCGCGTCCAGATAACGAATCACAGGCATTTGCTGAGCAGTCAGCGGCTCCAATTGATAAGGCCTGTGTAAATAATGATACTGCAAAGGGGGTTCATAAATTTGCCCGATAAAGCCATATTCGTCGCTACTGTAAGCTACAGCCGGATCAAGATGCTTAGGGCGCTCAGCAAATGCTGCATATAAAATCGATTGCTGGGCATCCTGAGCCGGATAGGGATTATTAAACGGCGCCACATCACAACCAAGCAACCATTGCGATATGAGGAAAAACCAGACAATAGGACGTTTTTTAGCTGTCAAAATACTGAACATGAATGGCTAGGCCTAGGTAATCAGGCCCACATTCTACAACAAGCTAAATCGATACAAGTGCTAAATTAAGGGGGCTTTCTGAAAATAAAAAGGGAGCCTAAGCTCCCTTTAAAGGTTCATTTCATAACCACTAGGGTTTGACTGCGTGAATGGTGACGTCTACTTGAGCTTGTAAGGCGTTTAACACAGCATCGAACTGACTACGACCAAAGGACGTAGCAATATTTTTTTCCAGAGCAGGCAATTTAGCTTTGTCCTCCTCTGTTATTTCTCCATCAGTTACCTTGACGATATTAGCCACGACTTTGGCACCTGAAATATCATCAACCACAATCACACTGTTCTGGCCAGATTTTGGCTTAGGCGCCTTGAAAACAGCTTGTCGTATGGTTGGCGACAAATCATTAGCCGCTCTAACCAAGCCATTGACTCGCTTAACGGCCAAATGAAAACTATCCGCTACTTCAGCAAAGCTTTTACCCGCATTCAGTTCCGCTTGAATTTTACCGGCGGTAGTTGCTGCAACTTGTTGAGCTTTATCTTTTTGCAGCGCCGCAACGACCTGAGCTTTTACTTCAGCGAGTGGTTTGGTTGTTGCTGGCTGATGCGCCTGCATACGAATGACCACTAAACGCTCATTACCAATTTCAATCGGCTCACTATTATTACCCTTGAGAACATCTTCAGAGAAAGCCGCCAGACGTACTTTCTCTTCAGACGCTATCCCCTGACCTTGAGTTCGGGTAAATAAAGGGGTTTTAGCGATTTCACTTTCAACCACCTGTGCGGCAGACTCAAGACTATCAGCATGTTCATAACTGACTTGGGCGAGTTTTTCACCTAAAGCAGTAAACTGACTTTCCGCCTGAGCTTTTTGATAGGCTTTGCTTAACTCAGCTTTAACCGCTTCAAACGGTTTTTCATCACCAGCCGTTAATTCAGTCACTTTAATTAAGTGATAGCCAAACGCCGACTTAACCGGTTCGGACACTTCACCGAGTTTTAATTTCGCCGCAACTTCCTCAAAAGATTTTTCCATCACACCGACATTGAACAAACCTAAATCACCGCCCTTTTTAGCAGTCAATTTATCATCGGAAAGTTCAGCAGCCAGAGTAGCAAAATCTTTATGTTGTAGCGCCTGTTTGGCCTGTTGGGCTTTTTGCAATGCTTGTTGATCAGCAGACGTATCTTTCGTAAACGCAAACAAAATATGGCTGATGCGGCGACGCTCTTTACTACTGAATTGCGCTTTTTGTTCTTGGTAATAGGCTTTTAACTGTTCTTCGGTCGGCTTAACCTGAGCAGCAAGCTTATCTAAAGACAACTCCACATACTGAACACTGACTTGTTCATCGGTTTGAAAGGCGTCTTGATGTTGCTGAAAATAGCTATTGATTTCTTCATCAGTCACCGACTGAGATGAAGTGGTGACGGGAATTGTCACATATTCAAGATCACGTTTTTGATTTTGAATTTTAAAGAAATTGCTTACCTGGACAGGCGTTACAAAAGCAGTATCGGTAATAGTCTTTTGAAATTGCTCCATCACCAGAGCCTTTTTAATACGCGCTACAAATTCATCAGAGCTCATATTCTGGGAGGCTAACAAGCTTTGGTACTGAGTTTTATCAAACTGGCCATCTTTTTGAAAATATTCCAGGCCTTGAATAAAATCTCTTGCCACACTGTCACTGACTATAAGCTTTTCAGCTTGAACGTGCTGCAGCAGTACCTCATCGCTGACCAGTTTTTGTATGGCTTGTTTTTTGATGGTTTCCTCATCAAATTTCATACCAGCAAGGTTTTGGGCAAACTGTTGATAGGCTTGTGTCACATCACGTTGGAAGAATTCTTTATCACCTACACTTACAACCGGTGATTCTTTGCCACCCCCCAAGTAGTTCTGTATTCCCCACAAGCCAAACAGAACGCAAATAAATACTAAAATGATAGATGCGAATAAACCCTGCACCTTTTCTCTGATCTCTAATAGCATATTCCTGCCCTTAAACAGAATGAACCTGAAGTTTCAGGTGACAAATCAAACAGCAAAAAAAAAACCTCGAACCATTCGGCCCGAGGTTTCTGTTTTGGCGGAGCGGACGGGGCTCGAACCCGCGACCCCCGGCGTGACAGGCCGGTATTCTGACCAACTGAACTACCGCTCCTAAGTCTGGTGGGTGCTGAGGGGTTCGAACCCCCGACCCTCGCCTTGTAAGGGCGATGCTCTCCCAGCTGAGCTAAGCACCCGACTAAAGAAACACTAGTTTACAGCATCTTTTAAAGATTTACCAGCTTTAAATGAAGGAATTTTTGCAGCCTTAATGGTGATCTCTTGACCAGTTTGTGGATTGCGGCCTTTTCGCTCTGCTCTTCCTTTAACTTCAAAAGTACCAAAACCAACCAAAGCCACAGATTCACCGGCTTTTAATGCACCTTCAACAGCTTTGATGAAACCATCCAGTGCTCTACCTGCATCAGCTTTAGTTAACTGCGAAGAGCTGGCAATCGCGTCAATGAGTTCCGATTTATTCATTTAATTCCCCTAAGTATTGTCGTGTTAATTATTGTTAGCTTCTAAACTACCATTTTTACTAAAACCAGTTGCAAAACCGATTCTGAGTTCCCTTAATCTCAAGGGGCGTCGCATTTATAACAATCGCCCCTAATCCCTGTCAAGCCGGAAGCCTTTGACAAAGCACAAAAACAACAATTTTTCGCTTAGTGAGCCACTATCGTAACAGATGAGGCGTCGGCCTTAGCGGCAGCGGCGTCCTTACTCTCATTGATCACTAATGGACTTGGCATAAATTGCAAGGCAATCTCCAACACCTCATCGATCCATTTTACCGTTTTGATAGTGAGGTTCTGCTTCACGTTCTCAGGTATTTCGGCCAAGTCTTTTTCATTTTCAGCCGGAATCACTACCGTTGTAATCCCACCGCGATGGGCAGCCAACAGCTTTTCTTTAAGGCCGCCAATCGCTAAGACCTGACCTCGCAAAGTAATTTCCCCCGTCATCGCAACAGTCGATTTAACCGGAATCTTCGTCAACGCCGACACAATAGCCGTACACATACCAATGCCTGCGCTTGGACCATCTTTAGGTGTGGCTCCCTCAGGAACGTGAATGTGAATATCGCTATTTTGGAAAACAGCTGTATCGACACCCAAAACCGCAGCACGACTTCTGACAACAGTCACAGCCGCTTCAATTGATTCTTTCATCACATCGCCCAGTTTACCTGTGGCTGATTGCTTACCTTTACCTGGCACCACAGCGGTCTCTATGGTTAATAACTCACCACCGACCTCGGTCCAGGCTAAACCAGTGACTTGACCGATTTGATCACTCTCTTCGGCGGTACCGTAACTGAAACGTTTGACACCCAGATACTTTTCCAGATTATCTTCTGAAACCAAAGTGGTTGATTTATCGGTTTGCAGCAATAAATCTTTTACAACCTTACGGCAGATTTTAGAGATTTCTCGTTCAAGGCTTCGAACGCCCGCTTCACGGGTGTAATAGCGAATGACCGAGAGAATGGCTGACTCATCGATGACTAACTCCGATACCGCAAGACCATTATTTTTTATTTGTTTAGGAATTAAAAAACGCATCGCGATATTGAGCTTTTCATCTTCTGTATACCCAGAAAGACGAATCACTTCCATCCTGTCCATCAAGGCCTGAGGAATATTCATGGTGTTGGCCGTCGCCACGAACATAACGTCAGATAGATCAAAATCAACTTCCAGATAATGATCAGCAAAGGCATGGTTCTGCTCAGGATCTAAAACCTCAAGTAAGGCTGACGCCGGATCACCACGGAAATCGGCGGCCATTTTGTCAATTTCGTCCAGCAAGAACATGGGATTGCGGGTCTTAATCTTAGCCAGATTTTGCAAGATTCTGCCCGGCATAGAACCAATGTAAGTACGGCGATGACCGCGGATTTCAGCCTCATCACGCACACCACCTAAAGCCATACGCACATACTTACGGTTAGTGGCACGGGCAATCGATTGGCCTAAAGAGGTTTTACCAACCCCCGGAGGACCAACCAAGCAAAGAATAGGACCTTTCAACTGCTTAACCCGCTGCTGTACCGCAAGATATTCAAGAATGCGTTCTTTGACTTTATCCAGACCATAATGCTCGGCTTCAAGCACTTGCTCTGCCAACTTAAGATCATGTCGTACCTTGGTTTTTTTCTTCCAAGGCACACTGACCATCCAGTCAATGTAATTACGAACCACCGTCGCCTCAGCCGACATAGGCGACATCATCTTCAGTTTATTGAGTTCGGCCATTGCCTTGGTCTTGGCTTCTGGAGCCATGCCTGCGGCATTGATTTTCTTTTCCAGTTCGTCGACTTCATTGCTCGCGTCATCCATTTCACCCAATTCTTTCTGAATCGCCTTCATTTGCTCATTCAGATAGTATTCGCGCTGGTTTTTTTCCATTTGTTTTTTGACACGACCACGGATCTTCTTCTCCATTTCGAGAATATCGACCTCGCCTTCCATAAAACTCATTAATTTTTCTAAACGCAGAGCCACGTCGGTGACTTCCAACATTGCTTGCTTATCTTCGATTTTAAGCGCCATATGAGCAGCCATGGTGTCGGCAAGCCTGCTCAAATCATCAATGCCATTTAAGGCATTCAACACTTCTGGCGGAATTTTAGTATTCAGTTTGACGTAGTTTTCAAAAGAACTGATGGCTGTTCGCTGCAAAACATCCATTTCATCCTGCGGAATCAGAAACTCATCATCCAAAGCCTGATATTGAGCTGCGCAATACCCGTCAATTTCCTGAAAATGGCTAATTGCACAACGCTCACTGCCTTCAACCAAAACCTTAACCGTGCCATCTGGCAATTTAAGTAATTGCAGAATATTGGCAAGCGTTCCCACCGTGTACAAATCATCCAAAGTCGGCTCATCAATATCAGCACGTTTTTGGGCAACCAATAAAATAGCTTTGTCATCACGAATTGCAGCATCAAGTGCTTCGATCGACATACCCCGACCCACAAATAAGGGAATAACCATGTGCGGATAAACCACAACATCGCGCAATGGTAAGACTGGGGTTAATTCGTTTTGCTCTGAGGTCTCTGTCATAATTATTTATCCAGATGGGCGTTTTTGACATTTATGAATGTCTAATGAGGGCGATCATATGACAAAACAAGGGCATTTGCCTGCTGAAAATAAAAAAGGGCTTTTTAAAAAGCCCTTTTTTATTCAATTTCAAAGCCTTGTCGGATCTAAGAATCTCGCGCTATAGACCGATTAGATTCAGTTTCATAAACCAAAATCGGATCAGACTTACCCTGAATGACATTTTCATCAATCACCACCTTGGCAATCTTATCATTGGAAGGCAATTCATACATGGTATCCAGCAAGACATTCTCAACTATAGTCCTTAAACCACGAGCACCGGTTTTACGTTCCATAGATTTTTTCGCAATGGCTGATAACGAATCTTGACGGAACTCAAGCTCGGCACCTTCCATTTCGAATAGGTGACAATATTGTTTAACCAAGGCATTTTTAGGCTCTGTGAGTATTCTGACCAACGCCGCTTCATCCAGTTCTTCCAAGGTAGCCACTACCGGCAAACGCCCGACGAACTCAGGAATCAAACCATATTTAATTAGATCTTCTGCCTGGACCTCGGCAAACAATTCACCGACATTCTTACTTTCATCCTGACCTTTAACCTCAGCTGAAAAACCAATACCACCTTTGGTGTCACGATTTTTAATCACTTTATCAAGACCAGCAAAAGCACCGCCGACGATAAACAATATATTGGCAGTATTCACCTGAAGAAAATCTTGCTGAGGATGTTTACGTCCACCCTCTTTAGGAACTGATGCAACCGTACCTTCAATGAGTTTCAGCAACGCTTGCTGCACACCTTCCCCAGAAACATCTCGGGTAATAGACGGATTGTCAGATTTACGGGTAATTTTGTCGATTTCGTCAATATACACGATGCCGGTCTCAGCTTTTTCAACATCGTAATCACATTTTTGCAAAATTTTGAGAATGATACTTTCAACATCCTCACCCACATAACCTGCCTCAGTCAGAGTCGTTGCGTCGGCAATAGTAAAAGGGACATCCAGCAGTCTGGCCAAAGTTTCGGCTAACAAAGTCTTACCCGAGCCGGTAGGACCTATCAGCAAAATATTACTTTTTCCTAACTCAACATCAGTACGTTTGACATTGCTACGCAAACGTTTGTAATGATTGTAGACAGCAACTGCCAAAATTTTCTTGGCATTTTCCTGGCCAATGACATACTTATCAAGCTCTGCCTTGATCTCTTTGGGCTTAGGTAATGGCGGAGTATCGGAGTGACTGCTTTCTTCTAGCAATTCGTCTTTGATAATGTCATTGCATAATTCAACACATTCATCACAGACATAGACAGAAGGACCAGCAATGAGCTTTCTTACCTCATTTTGGCTTTTCCCACAAAACGAACAGTAAAGTAATTTGTCATCCACTCTACCGTTTTTATCTCTACTCATTTAAAGCCCCTAATTTAAATCTTGGTCCATTCGATTTTAGGATACAAAACCATTAAGCTTCACGTTTGCTTAAAACCTTATCAATCAAACCGTAGTCGACAGCTTGTTGAGAGCTCAGAAAATTGTCACGATCAGTGTCTTGCGCAATTTTTTCTAAAGGCTGACCAGTATGATGTGCCAGAATTGCATTCAATTTGTCGCGAATCAACAGAATTTCACGGGCATGGATATCAATATCAGACGCTTGGCCTTGAAACCCACCCAAAGGCTGATGAATCATCACCCGAGAATGCGGCAAGCAATAACGCTTACCTGCTGCACCACCCGCTAACAATAAAGCCCCCATACTGGCAGCTTGTCCAATACACATGGTGCTGACATTAGGCTTGATGAATTGCATGGTGTCGTAGATAGCCATCCCAGCTGTAACTGATCCGCCGGGAGAATTGATATATAAATGAATGTCTTTGTCTGGGTTTTCTGATTCTAAAAACAATAGCTGAGCCACAATCAGATTGGCCATGTAATCTTCAACTTTACCAACAAGAAAGATCACTCTTTCTTTAAGCAGCCTTGAGTAAATATCGAAAGAACGCTCTCCACGAGCTGTTTGTTCGATAACCATAGGCACCAGACCTGTGGCCTGAGTTTCTAGCATACCTAGCAAAGCGTTGGGGATATACATGACCACCTCAAGGTTTATTGTTTGTCCATTACATCGTTGAAAGCCACTGTTTCGTCTTTAACTTTGGCTTGATTAACAACCCATTCAACGGCTTGGTCTTCCAACACCATTTGTTGAACATCGACCAAACGTGTTTTATCTGCGAAATACCAAGCGACCACTTCTTCTGGTTTTTCGTAACTTTTGGCCATATCTTCAATCACAGCCCGGACTTTGGCATCATCCGCGTCAAGCTGATTCTGGCTGATAATTTCTCCCAAAATCAAGCCCAATGTTACACGGCGTTTGGCTTGAGTCTCAAACATATCGCGCGGCAATTGCAAATCTTCTAATTTCAAACGCATTTGCTTGGCGCGTTCAGCATAAGGACGCATCAGCTCTTGAATTTCCTGATCGATCAAAGCATTCGGAATTGAAACATTCAGACTATCGATCAAGGCATCCATCACATTGTTTTTCAACTTGTTTTTCAAGCCTTGAGCCAATTCACGTTCCATATTGGTGGTCACATCTGCGCGGAACGCTTCTAATTCTCCGCTTTCAACGCCATAGGCTTTAATAAAATCAGCATTCAATTCTGGCAACACTGGTTCTTCGACTGAAACCACTTCAATTTCAAACTCAGCTTCTTTACCCGCTAACTTTTCACTGTTGTATTTTTCAGGAAAAGTCACTGTAAAGGTTTTACTGTCACCTGGGTTTAGACCTTTCAACTCTTTTTCAAAACCAGGAATCATTTGATTACCACCGATTTCAACCGCGTAGTTTTCAACTTTACCATCTGTAAAGTTCTCACCTTCACAAACACCTGAGAAATGAATGGTCAGTTTGTCACCGTTTTTTGATTTGCGCTTTAGAGTTTTCCAAGTTTTCTTCTGTTCACGCAACTTTTCGATCATGGCATCAACATCAGCTTCGCTCACGGTCGCTTGCGGACGACTCAGATTGATACCCGCAACAGCAGTCAAGGCAATTTCAGGATAAACTTCAAATTCGGCCACATATTCAAACCCTTCGGCTGTATCAACAGGTACAACACTTGGATAACCAGCAGGATTTAAAGATTGTTGTTGTAATGCTTCAAAATAAGTCGTTTGAATCAGATCACCTGTCACATCCCCTTTAACACGATCACCATAGATTTTTTTGACCATGCTGACGGGAACCTTGCCAGGGCGAAAGCCATCAACTTTAACTTCACGAGCCAGCTTTTTAAAATGGGCTTCCATTTTTTCCTGAACGACTGCTTCAGGGATACTGACAGTCATTTTTCGGCTTAACTCTGATGTCTTTTCGACATTAACTTGCATTACATTACCTCAAATAATTGAAAATTAGAGAACATCTAGAAAATGCGGATATTTTAGATTCGGAGAATTAAAGCAGCATATTGGGCTTTGAGAATGGTGCGAGCGGAGAGACTCGAACTCTCACGGGGTTGCCACTGGAACCTAAATCCAGCGCGTCTACCAATTTCGCCACGCTCGCATACTCTACGATTGTAATCGTGAACCCCTTTAAACACAAGCCAGACAGCCATGCTTAAGCATTTTCTAACCGTATCGCTATTGATCACTTCAACCATAAACGGGTCAAATTGTCTGGCCGGTCCCAACAAACTTCTCGTCGGCACTCTTCACTTTAAAGAACAGAACCTGGACCTGAAGGTGGAAATAGCTGCCAACGAAAAACAAAGACAAACCGGACTCATGTTTCGCCCGACTTTGGCTACAGACCATGGAATGCTTTTTGTTTTTGAAGAAAGCGCCATCATTCATATCTGGATGAAAAACACCCAGATGCCTTTAGACGTAGTATTTATTGACCAGACCGGCAAAATTGTCAGCCTGCTAAAAAATTTACCGCCTTGTAAACAGACAAACTGCCCGATTTACCCGTCAGATGCTCCGGCAAGTTTCATGCTAGAGCTTAATGCTGGTTTCATTGAACAACAACACATACGAACAGGACAGCAACTTACACTACCCTTTTAGTCAGATTGTTGAAGATCCCCTTCATACGGTGTTGCATAATCACACTCTTTTTGCGGACAAACCTTTTCAGCTCCTCTGCGTTTAGTGTTTTTAATGGTCAGGATAGGCCACTGACATTGTGGACAAGCTTCATTAACCGGTGCATCCCATAGCGCATAGCTGCACTTGGGATATTCCGAGCAGGAATAGAAGATCTTACCATTGCGGGATTTTCGCTTCAGGATGTCGCCACTTTGACACTGTGGACATTTGACACCTGTACCAGCCGGTTTTTCCAAAGGTTCTATGTGTTTACAATTGGGATAAGCACTGCAACCTAAAAACTTACCATATCGGCCGGTTTTGATAACCAATGAGGACTGACATTTAGGACAATTTCGACCTTCAACCACTTCAGGCTCGGATGAACCGCTTTCATTATCATCCGACAAATTACGGGTATAAGAACAGGCAGGATAATTGGTACAACCAATGAATCGACCGTTACGACCCAAACGAATCGATAATGGACTTTGACACTCAGGACAGGATTCGTCCAAGGTTTCTTGGGTCACATCTTTACGCTGCACACTGGTATCTTTGTCGGCAATCAACTCATGGAATGGTTGCCAAAAGGCATTCATCAATGGGACCCATTCTTTTTCACCGCGAGAAACCGCATCTAACTCATCTTCCAGATTAGCCGTAAAGCTGTAGTCGACATATTTGGTGAAATGTTCGGTCAAAAATTTATTCACAATCCTACCCACATCGGTAGGATAAAAACGCTTAGTCTCCAAAGTCACATATTCACGATTTTGCAGCGTCGAAATAATCGTTGCATAGGTGGACGGCCGACCAATACCAAACTCTTCTAAGGCTTTTACAAGACTCGCCTCACTATAACGCGGTGGTGGCTCAGTAAAGTGTTGGGTCGCATTGATCGCCAGCAATTGCACGGGGCGCCCCTCTTCCATCGGAGGTAGCAATCTGTCCTGATCATCACCGGCTTCTTGCGTGTCGTCCTCACCTTCGAGATACACAGACATGAAACCAGGATGCATCACCGTCGAACCTGTCGCTCTAAACACATTCTGATCACTGCCGCAATGTAAATCCACAGCGACCTGATTCAAGGTTGCGTGCATCATTTGACAGGCAATGGTGCGTTTCCAAATCAAGTCATACAACTTGAATTGCTCGATACTCAAAAATGCTTTTACCTGCTCAGGCAAGCGTTGCGCTGAAGTCGGACGAATAGCCTCATGCGCCTCTTGGGCATTTTTAGATTTGGTTTTAAACCGTCTTGGTTCTTTAGGCACGTTATCCGCACCATATTTTTCAGCAATCAGTGCACGAATTTCGACTAAGGCTTCATCGGCCAGATTGACCGAGTCGGTACGCATATAACTGATCAAACCTGCGGTCTCGCCACCCAGATCAATACCTTCATAAAGCTGCTGCGCCACCATCATGGTTCTACGGGTAGTAAAACCTAATTTACGCGCCGCTTCTTGCTGAAGGGTTGAGGTAATAAAAGGAGGGGCCGGATTTCGACTGCGTTGCTTTTTCTCAATTTTGGCTACCACCAGGGTGCCATCAGCCGCTTCCAATAGGTCTTGTTTAACTTGCTCAGCCTGTTCGGCATTTTCAAAACTGAATTGATTGAGCTTTTCCCCCTGATAGTGGGTCAATTTAGCTTTAAAGCCCTGAGACTGCGCGCTTGCCTCAGCAGTATGACTCCAATATTCACGCGTTTTAAAAGCTTCAATTTCAAGCTCACGTTCAACAATCATCCTCAGAGCAGGACTCTGCACCCTACCCGCTGACAAACCGCGGCGAATTTTTTTCCACAACAAGGGGGAAAGATTAAAACCAACCAAGTAATCAAGCGCACGTCTAGCCTGCTGCGCATTGATCAGATTTAAGGATAATTCGGTGGGATGTGCAATCGCCTCGGTAACGGCTTTTTTGGTAATTTCATGAAAAACCACTCGTTTGACATCTTTGTCTTTGAGCAACTTCTTTTCTTTCAGATATTCAAAAACATGCCAGGAAATAGCCTCACCTTCACGATCAGGGTCAGTCGCCAGATATAAGGTATTGGCTGATTTAACCGACTTAGCAATTTCTTGCAAATGGCGTTGATTACGATCAATCACCTGATATTTCATCGCAAAATCATGTGTGGGATCTACCGCACCTTCTTTGGGAATCAAATCACGCACATGGCCATAGGAGGCAAGAACCGTAAAATCCTTACCCAAATATTTTTCTATGGTCTTGCACTTTGCCGGCGACTCTACAATGACTAAACTTTTGCTCATGCTATTCGGATACTAATCAATGTAAAGAAGTAGGAATTAAGTCGTACACAATATCTTCCATTCTGGAAAATACGGCCGTTTCACCGGGTTGACTCAGTAAGACCATAAACACAATCCACTTCAATCGATCCAGAGTAATGTTTTCATCTTGAAGCGCAATAGCTCTATCAATCGCAATTTCACGGTTGGCCGGGGTCAAAATACCGGTATGCTCCAGGAACATCAAAAAATTACGACATTCAAGATCCAAGGCTTGTTGTTCCTCAGTGCTGAACACCCGAAAAGCACTGGCAACCGCTGGCAAAGCAATCTCGGTTTCAGTCAGTGATTCCAGCCAATCAAATGCCTTGTTGACATCCAGTTGCTGAAAACCGGCATCGAGTAATTCACTATTAATGGATTCGCTGTCAGGAAAGCTATCGTTATCATCGTCGAAATAATTCTCGAACAGATAAATTAATACATCAAAAATATCTTGTTTCATTAAGAGCCTACATTAGATTCGGAAATAGCGACCACCCGCCGAAGCGATGCAACCCTGAAGCTCCAAAACTAAAAGAATTGAAGAAACCATTTCAACCGACAAACCACTTTCTTGCACTAAACTGTCCACCGTGGTGGGGCTATACGCGATCAATTTCAATAGATTTTCATGCTCTAGGTCAAGCCCTGTCTGAGTTATTTCGGTCGATTTAAGCATAGGCAATTGATTATATTGACCTAATTCTTCTAAAACATCTTCAACAGTTTCGACTAATTTTGCACCTTGCCGGATTAAAGCATGACATCCCCGAGCCAAGGGATTATAAATTGAGCCAGGAATCGCAAAAACCTCACGATTCTGATCCAAAGCCATCCGCGCTGTGATTAAAGAGCCACTTTGCTGGGCCGCCTCGACCACCAACAAGCCCTGACACAAACCGCTAATAATTCGATTTCGACGTGGAAAATGATCGGCTTTAGCCGCTGTCCCAGGCGGAAATTCAGTAATCAACACCCCTGTCTCAGCAATTTCGGTTGCCAATTGTTTATGGCTAGCCGGATAAACCCTGTCCAAACCTGTACCCGCTACAGCGATGGTTTTGCCACCAACACTCAATGCACCTTTGTGACTCGCCGCATCAATTCCCAAAGCCAGTCCACTGGTAATGGTCCAACCACAAACTGCCAAAGCCGCTGCAAAATCATGGGCTATTTTTTCACCTTGGCGTGAAGGATTACGACTCCCCACCATTGCCAGTTGTGAGGTATTGAGCAGACTATAATCGCCTTTTACGAATAATAAGGCCGGAGCAGTAGCAATCTCTTGCAGTTGCACAGGATATTCCGCATCCGAAATCGTAAGTAGATGATTATCCGGAGCTGACAACCACTCCAAGTCCAGTTCCACCCTATCCCAATGAGGCTGCTTCAAAGCGCCAATGGCAGCATCTGACAAGCCTAAAGCTTTAAGCCCTGCATGTGGTAAAGCAAAAACCTGTTCGGGCAAAATCGCTTGCTGGGCAATCTGCAGTAAAGTTTGATTCCCTATGCCTGGTGTTCTGAGTAATGCCAACCAATAGCGCCACTGAGGATTTTGCAATTTCAAAAGTTCGATGTCCTGTCCTAGAAATTATGTTAATTTGCTTAGCATGTAACGGCTAAAACGCTTATTGCCCACGCCTGAAACAAGTGTAGTGAATAGCCTGCTTTCAGACCAGTTTAATAGCTGCTGCTTAAAACAATTTAGCCCTGATAGGAGCAAGCCAACATGCCCGTCATTATGATAATCGCTCTGATCTTCCTGGTGATGGTGCAATTCCAATTGTTTGAGATTGCTTTTATCAAACTGGGACTTGAACCCACTACTTCCGCCCTCATTCTGATTTCCAGTTTGCTGGGCAGCGTTATCAACATACCCTTATTTAGTCTAAAAACCCATACCGACTCAGATCTCCCCCCCGCCAAACTGACCGGCTTACTCGCTAGAATAGTCAAAAACCAGCATCCTGACCGAGTAATTGTGGCCATAAATTTAGGTGGTTGTATCATTCCAGTCGGCCTGTGTTTTTATTTCTTATCTTTGCAACTGTTAAGCTATAGCGATATCGGCATTGGCTTGCTGCTAATCACGCTGATTAGCTATAAACTCAGTCAACCGGTTCCTGGAGTCGGCATCGGCATGCCGGTTTTGATTGCGCCCTTTAGTGCCACCATCATCGCTCTGACTTTAGATCATGCCCATGCCGCACACTTGGCGTATGTGACGGGCGTACTCGGTGTTTTAATGGGTGCCGACATTTTGAATATCAATAAAGTCAGAGCCTTAAATACGCCACTGGCATCAATCGGTGGCGCCGGTACTTTTGACGGAATTTTTCTGACGGGTATTCTTGCAGCGCTTTTAGCCTAGGGTATCTGCAATTTTTTTTAAGCCTTAAGTGTCGGAAAAGCTAAAACCTCTTCTATCGCCATTGCGTGTGTAGCAAGCATCAGTAATCTGTCCAAACCAATGGCAATACCACTGCACTCCGGCAAGCCTGATTGCAAGGCCGCCAATAAACGCTGATCTTTAATAACTGCAGGCAAGCCCTGAGATTCTCGCGCGGCAATTTCAGCATCAAACCGCCGCTCTTGTTCACCGGCATCACAAAGCTCGTAAAAACCATTCCCTAATTCCATGCCTTGAATCAAAACCTCAAAGCGTTCTGCAACGCGAGGATCCTCAGTATTCAGGCGCGCCAAGGACGATTGTTTAGCAGGATAACCATGAATCAACCAAATGACAGTTCCCATTAAACTGGCTTGCACACAATGACTGAATAAAAAATCTAACCATAAAGATTCATCATCCCCGCAAATCGCTTCTGCTTCTGCTAATCCAAGCCGAACAGCAGTCTCAACATAAAGTGATTTTTCAAAAACAAGCGGATCAAGGCCTGTAGCCTGGGCAAAAACACTCTGATAACTCAGTATTTGTACTTCCCATAATTGTTCAGGCAACAAGAACTGGACCAGCTCCGCAACCTCTGCCATTAAAGCCGGTAAATCAAAGTCCAAACGATACCATTCCAATATCGTGAATTCCGGATTGTGTTGCCGGCCAGATTCACCGTTACGAAAAGCTTTACAGATTTGGTAGATATCACCGGATCCTGCTGCCAAAAGGCGTTTCATTGCAAATTCGGGTGAAGTCTGAAGATAGAGTGTGTCGATATCAGGAACAGCGTGTAACTGGGTAGAAAAAAAATCTAATTGCGGATCAGTGCCAGTCGCTTGGCACAACAGCGGGGTTTCAACTTCCAGAACCAAACGCTCAGCAAAAAACTGGCGAATAGCAGACAGCATTTGCGCTCGACGACGCAAATGCTGAACATCACAACACGGTTGCCAACCGTCTTTCACTACTCTTTAACGCGAGAGACGTATTCGCCACTACGCGTATCGACACGAATCATTTCACCGATTTGCACAAACAAAGGCACGCGAACCACAGCCCCTGTTTCCAGAGTCGCTGGTTTACCACCGCCACCCGATGTATCACCTTTCAAACCAGGATCAGTTTCAGTAATGGATAATTCAACAAAATTAGGCGGTGTTACGGACAACGGTGAGTCATTCCACAAAGTTAGAATGCATGTATCCTGTTCTTTCAGCCATTTGAGGCTTTCGCCAACAGCGGTTTTTTCAGCTTGATACTGTTCAAAAGTATCCGGCACCATAAAATGCCAAAACTCGCCGTCGTTATATAGATATTGCATTTCACGATCGACAACATCCGCACCTTCGACGGTATCGCCAGATTTAAAAGTACGCTCGATTACACGGCCGGTTTTCAAGTTTCTGATTTTAACGCGATTAAACGCCTGACCTTTGCCTGGCTTGACGAACTCGTTTTCGATAATCGAACACGGGTCGTTGTCGAGCATAATCTTCAAACCGCCCTTAAATTCGTTGGTGCTGTAAATCGCCATTTTTTCCTCGTGAAAAACAAACAGTAAGACAGCGATTATAATAGATTCGCTTTTTAATCGGAAACCGGAGTGCTTTTGAACTGCTCGAGCAACACTTGGCAACAGGCTTTAGCCGAGGCATTTACTGACCTAGATAGTCTTTGTCACTATTTGCAACTTGACCCCGAACACCTGAACGTTCTGAGAGAATATCGTCAGTTTCCGATTAAGGTGCCGAGAGAATTCGCTGAATCAATGACTGTTGGCGACCCTGACGACCCATTGCTCAGACAAGTATTACCTCTATCCCAAGAACTGATTGAACAGCCGGGATTTATTGCCGATCCTGTAGGCGACTTAAAAGCCTTGGCAACGGAAGGCGTGGTTCACAAATATCAAGGCAGAATCCTGTTAATCACGACCGGTGCTTGTGCGATTCATTGCCGCTATTGTTTTCGCCGTAATTTTCCGTATGGTGAACAGCAACTGGCCAGTAGCCGAATTAAACAGGCAATTGACTACATTCAAAGTCGACCAGAAATTACCGAAGTCATCTTAAGTGGCGGCGACCCCTTGTTGTTAAATGACGAAAAATTAAGCAGCCTTATCGATGCCTTAAATCAGATTCCGCAGTTACAACGTATCAGAATCCATACCCGTATACCGGTTGTCCTGCCCTCCCGGATAACACCTGACTTGCTCTCGATATTTTCGGAGAGTCGCTGTTCAATCGTCGTGGTTTTACACAGTAATCACCCTCATGAATTAAGTCATCGGGTAGAAACTGCTTGTCAAAACCTTAAAGCCAGCCAGGTCAGCCTTTTAAACCAGAGCGTATTACTTAAAGGTGTCAACGATGATGCCCAAATTTTACATCGCTTGAGCGAACGACTTTTCGCCCTAGGGGTTATACCTTATTATTTGCATCAACTTGATAAAGCTAAAGGTACGGCCCATTTTGAAGTCGATGAGCGCGACGCACTTGAATTACTGGAATCACTCAAACACACATTACCCGGGTATTTAGTCCCCAAATTAGTCAGGGAAGAAATCGGAGCCCCTTACAAGCTCAATCTGTACTAAAATATAAAAATAAGGACTGACCCAAATAGTGGGTTTATAATCTAAACATTGTTTTTTGAAATTGTTTTTTGCAAATGCATATTGCCCTCGACTTTAACGCTTCATATCTGGCAGCCGTATTGATGGGCTTGATCAGTAGTTTGCATTGCATTGGCATGTGCGGCTCCATTATTGGCACCTTGACCTTTAGTCTGGCACCAGAAATACGCGGCAATAAATTTCGACTTTTCAATATCGTTCTCAATTATAACCTCGGTCGCATTTCCTCTTATGCCATTGCCGGCACTCTGGTAGGCATCATGAGCGAGATCCTGAGTTTGCCGTTCAGTCAGGGACAGGCTCACCGTATTTTGCAAATTGTTTCAGCATTGGTGATGACTGGCGCAGGTCTTTATTTAGCTGGCTGGTTCCCGCGATATGCCTACATTGAAAAACTGGGCACCCGTCTCTGGAAAAAGATTGAACCTTACGGTAGGCGCTTGATTCCCGTTAGAAAACCTTATCAGGCTCTGTTATTTGGCATGGTGTGGGGTTGGCTGCCCTGCGGACTGATTTATAGCGCGCTTGCCTTAGCCGCCACTACGGGCGACATGGTTAAAAGCGGCCTGACTATGCTGGCCTTCGGCATTGGGACTTTACCTGCTGTCATGGGTGTCGGTATAATAACGCCTTTATTAGCACGTCTCTCCAAAGCACATAAATTTAAACATGTGGTTGGGGTGTTATTTATTCTGTTTGCTTTACTCGCTGCCTTTCCATCGATTAATCCGATGCGAATGGAGCATTTATAAAGTTTGGGGGTTTTTACCGTGAACAATTTCAATTCTTTGATTGGCAAAGCGCCTGCGCTGGAATCATTAATTCGTAGCGCTCAAGTGGTGGCTGCGACTGATGTCACAGTACTCATCAGGGGCGAAACCGGCACAGGTAAAGAAGTCTTAGCCACTTCTATTCAAAAAAACAGTGCGCGCGCCGATAAGCCGTTCATTACTTTGAACTGCGCAGCGCTGCCTGAAAGTTTAGTCGAGTCAGAAATTTTCGGTCACAAGAAAGGGGCTTTTACAGGTGCGGTTAGCGACAGACAAGGCTTGTTTGAAGCGGCACACGGTGGCACTCTGTTCCTGGATGAAATTAACTCCTTGCCAATGGCTGTCCAATCTAAGCTTTTACGCTTTTTGGAAAACGGTGAATGTTTGCCTATTGGAGCCAATAAGCCCCATAAACTAGACGTACGGGTCATTGCAGCCACCAACGCTGATTTGAATCAACTGATTGCTAATGGTGAGTTCAGAAGCGACTTATATTTTCGACTCAATGTCGTACCTTTGGAGTTACCGGCGTTAAAACAACGTCGTGAAGACATTGAGCAATTAGCCCAACACTTTTTCAATCTGTTTGCAGACACTCATAGCCTATCCGCACCTAGTTTGAGCAAAGCAACGGAAAAAGCTTTGCGCGCCTATGCCTGGCCAGGCAATGTGCGTGAATTACGTAATTTGTGCGAACGTCTCAGTATTTTGTTACCCGGTAAAATTATTGAGCCGGAAAATCTGCCGCGTGAGTTCAGCATTAGCCAGCAACCTGCTCAAGAAAACGGCTTTGTACTGCCAGAATTTGGCTTACAGCTTGAGGCATTAGAAGCAGACATGATTCTGCAGGCTTTGAATAGAACTAAAGGTAATCGCAGTAAATCTGCCCGTCTGTTAGGTATTTCTCGCGATACTTTGCTGTATCGCATGCAAAAACACGGACTGGCCAGTCACTAAATTAAAAAGCCCCCGAAATCGGGGGCTTTTCGTTTGAACAATCAGCTAAACCGAAGCGCGTGCCGCCAGCATCAACGCCTTCATATCTCTCACCGATCTTTCCAGCCCTACAAATAAGGCATCTGCAATCAGGGAATGCCCAATATTTAACTCCCGAATAACCGGGATACGACAAATATCCTCAACATTATGGCGATTTAAGCCATGCCCGGCGTTTACCTGCAATCCGGCCTGATGGGCATAAATTGCCGCAGTGTGTATACGTTTAAGCTCATCAGCTTGCTCAATACGATTGCGTGCATCCGCATAACGCCCCGTATGCAATTCTATAACGGGCGCTCCGGTGCGAACGGCCGCATCAATTTGAGCAAGATCTGCATCGATGAACAGCGACACCTCCACCCCAGCTTCGGCGAGTGCCTGACAAGCCTGTTTGAGACGTGATTCTGAGGCCAGCACATCCAGACCACCCTCAGTCGTCAACTCTTCACGTTTTTCAGGAACCAAACAGCAGGCAGCCGGTTTGACGCGACAGGCAATCGCCAACATTTCATCTGTCACAGCCATTTCTAGATTAAGCCGGCTATGGATCATGTTTTGCAAGCAATCGATGTCTCGGTCTTGAATATGGCGTCTGTCTTCTCGAAGATGCGCCGTAATTCCATCAGCCCCTGCCTGTTCAGCCATTAAGGCTGCTTGTACCGGCTCGGGATACGCTGTGCCACGCACTCTTCGTAAAGTGGCGACATGATCAATATTCACACCCAATAAAATAGCTTGTTTTTCCACGTTAGTGCTTGTCCTTATAAAATCTAAAGCTTAAAGATAGTGCATGACTCTGGCCAAGACGGCTCGACTTTTAAGCGGTTTACCGCGCAAATGAGGTGCCAACATTAATCTTAACAAATGCTTGGCCTGCTGCTGTTGCGCAGTAACTGTCAAAGCATGACCTTGCGCCAAGGCGAGTAATGTCGAACCTTCTACATGTCCGGTAGCATCCTCAACCATCCCTTCATCCAGCATGTAGCTATACAGCAAATCAGCCTCGACGGGCAATCCGGTTTTGGCATCCCTATCAAGCACAACCGCATAGCCGGCCTGCTCTAATAAATCTAATTCAAAACTACGCAAACAGCTTTCAACCTCGGATCCAGTCAGCATAGCCAGCTCAACCAAAACACGTTGATAGCGCTTGAACAACTCAGGACTGGGATCATGCTTATGCAAAAAACGCTGAATGAGTTCGTTAACGTAAAAACCGCAATACAGGCTCATCTTAGTCAGTTCATGACGAGTCTGAAATTCCACATCAACCAGTAGCTTAAGATCCTGACGATCCAGATAAGACAATTTCAGCAAAGAAAAAGGGAGTAACACACCGGCTGTCTTGGACTTGGATTGGCGCACTCCCTTAGCCATTATGCTGATTAAGCCGTGATCCCGGCTCAACACATCCAATATCAGACTGGTTTCACGATAAGGCTTGTGTTGCAGAATATAAGCAGGCTGAAGATAGACGTGCGCGCCATCCATTACTCGATACTGTCGATAAATCCGAGACTTTGCAAAGCCCGCTCATTATCGGACCAGCCTTTTTTCACCTTAACCCATAACTGCAAATAGACTTTCTGGTCAATCAGACGTTCAATGTCTATGCGGGCTTCGGTACCAATATTTTTCAACATCACGCCTTGTTTACCAATCACTATACTTTTCTGACTGTCTCGTTCCACCAGAATAGCGGCATAGATTCGGCATAACTCCGGGTGCTCTTCGTAGCGTTCAATTTCAACCGTTAAGGCGTAAGGCAATTCATCTCCCAGGCGCCGGGTTAATTTCTCGCGAATAATCTCCGCTGCAAAAAAACGCTCTGGACGATTAGTGATCTGATCAGCTGGATAAATAGGCTCGGCAGTGGGTAATAAATCCATAATCGCATCTTCCAGCACCTGCAGATTTTGGCTTTTTAAAGCTGAGACCGGAATGATTTGCTCAAAGGGATAGGCTTGTTTAGCTTGTTCGAAAAACGCCAGCATGGCATTTCGATCTTTCAGCTTGTCGATTTTGTTGACAACTAAAATCACTGGCAATCCTGCCTGATGCAGCTTTTTAAAGATTTGCTGATCATATTCATGCCAGAATAAGCCATCGAGCAACCAAACCACCACATCCACACCTAACAAAGTCGCATCAGCTGTTTTATTTAGATAGCGGTTTAACACCTTTTTCTCATCCTGATGCATACCTGGCGTATCCATAAAAATCGCCTGACCCACTTCAGTGGTTTTGATGCCCAAAATACGATGTCGGGTAGTTTGCGGTTTACGTGAGGTGATACTGAGTTTTTGACCCAGCAGATGATTCATTAAGGTTGATTTACCTACATTAGGTCTGCCGATTAAGGCAACATAGCCACATTTCATCCGTTTTGACTTTGAAGTAAGGACAACATATTTTCCGCCGCCAACTGCTCGGCCCGTTTTCGAGAAATTCCACTACCGGTTGTAAATTGCGGATGAATGGAAACTGTACATTTCACTTCAAAGGTCTGAGCATGATCCGCACCACTCATACTTAATAATTCATAAACAGGCAAAGGCTTACGACGCCCTTGTAATAGTTCCTGCAAACGGGTTTTAGGATCTTTATTCCAACTATCCAATCTGATTTCGGCTAGTTTATCGGCAAAAAGACGACTAATCCACTCCTGACAGGCAACCACCCCCTGATCCAAAAGCAAGGCCCCAATAATCGCCTCTAGGGCGTCCGACAGAATCGAATCCCGACGAAAACCACCGCTTTTCAACTCGCCGGAACCTAAAATTAGATAATCACCAATCTGATGCTGGCGAGCTAACTCTGCCAGAGAAGTCTGATTGACCAGACTGGCACGTAATCGACTCAAAACACCTTCTCCAGCCTCGGGAAATAATTCATACAAACGCTGAGCAATCACAAAGCCTAGTACTGAGTCACCCAGATACTCTAAGCGCTCATTATTACGACTTCCGCTACTACGGTGGCTGAGTGCTTGTACAAATAAACTTATATCCTGAAACTGCAACTCAAGACGTTTAGCTAAAACCTCTGGTTTTTTAATCATACTGCAATCATGATCAATTCAAGATCGTTCCTAAACGACCAAAGGCAATACCGCTATTGTCTAAATCCCAGTTCATCCAGATGAAAAAAGCTTTACCGACTAAATTACCCTCAGGCACAAAGCCCCAATAACGGCTATCGTTACTGTTATCCCGATTGTCACCCATTACAAAATATTGGCCTTCTGGCACCACAAATACGTCTTCTACCGTCGCAGCACCCTGCATGATCAGAATATCGTGTTTAACCGTTTCCAGCGTTTCTTCCAGTCGAACCGCACCTGTCATGGTTTTACCCTGACCCAGTCCCTCATAAACACCTAGGGGTGCCTGAGACGCCAGCTGACCGTTTACATACACCTTTTTGTCGAAATAGGCGATTCTGTCACCCGGCAAACCAATCACGCGTTTGATGTAATCAACCGAAGGCTGACGTGGAAAGCGAAATACAACAATATCCCCACGCTTTGGTTCATTGACTTCAATGACCTTGGTATTCAAAACCGGCAGACGCACGCCATAGGCAAATTTGTTCACCAGAATAAAATCGCCTATCAATAAAGTCGGCATCATAGAGCCCGAAGGAATCCGAAACGGCTCAGCTAAAAATGAACGCAATAATAAGACAATCAGCACCACCGGAAAAAACGACCGGGCGTACTCCACCAGCAAGGGCTCTCTGCTCACGTCATAATGCTGGCGACTGGCTTTGATGTACAGTGCATATGCACCCCAGACGATACCCGTCAGGAAAGTGGCTACGACCAGAAAAAAAGAAAAATCGTAATCCATGTTTTACTCTTTATTAACCTGAAGCACAGCGAGAAACGCTTCTTGTGGAATCTCAATACTACCAACTTGTTTCATACGCTTTTTACCCGCCTTTTGCTTTTCCAGCAGCTTTTTCTTACGGGTAATATCACCGCCATAACATTTAGCGGTTACGTTTTTACGCATCGCTTTCACAGTAGAACGGGCAATCACTTTAGAGCCAATTGCCGCCTGTATCGCCACTTCATACATTTGACGAGGAATTAAATCTTTCATTTTCTCAACCAAATCACGACCGCGGTTCTGACTGAGATCACGATGCACAATGATGGATAAGGCATCAACCTTATCACTATTGATTAAAACATCCAGTTTGACCAGTGGTGCAGGATCAAAGCGTAAAAACTCATAATCGAAAGAAGCATAACCGCGACTGACTGACTTGAGACGATCAAAGAAATCCAGAACAACCTCACTCATAGGCAGTTCATAATTCAAGGAAACTTGCCCGCCGACATACTGCATATTTTTCTGAATGCCGCGCTTCTCGATACACAGATTAATCACATTCCCCAAATAAGCTTGTGGAACCAAAATATTAGCCAGGATGATAGGCTCACGAATTTCGGTAATGGTGCCTGCATCCGGCAGTTTGGCTGGATTATCCACCATTAATACCTCACCGCCGTGAGTTTCGACTTCATAAACAACTGTCGGAGCGGTCGTAATCAAATCAATATTGTATTCACGCTCCAAACGCTCTTGCACAATTTCCATATGCAACATGCCGAGGAAGCCGCAACGAAAACCAAAGCCCAAGGCTTGTGAAGTTTCTGGTTCATAATTAAGAGCGGAGTCATTCAATCGCAGTTTATCCAGAGCCTCACGCATGGCGACAAAATCGTCAGAACTGACTGGATAAAGACCTGCAAACACGCGCGGCTGAACTTTTTCGAAACCGGGTAAAACTTCGCTTGCCGGATTATCGGTTCCGGTAATGGTGTCACCCACAGGCGCGCCAAAAATATCTTTAATGCCGGCAACAATGAATCCTACTTCACCGGTCTGTAACTCAGGCTTTTCTAACTGCTTAGGCGTAAAAACACCCAGTTTTTCAGCCAAATACGACTTACCGGTCGACATCACGGTAATTTTTTGTTTGCGTTTAAGAGTACCGTTGACAATCCGAACCAGCGAAACCACACCCAGATAATTATCGAACCAGGAGTCGATAATCAAGGCTTGCAGAGGAGCATTTTCCTGGCCAATGGGCGGAGGAATTTTCTGAATCAACTGCTCAAGCACCGATTCAACATTCAGACCGGTTTTAGCACTGATCTGACAAGCCTCATCTGCCGGAATACCAATCACATCTTCAATCTCAGTCATTACCCGTTCAGGTTCGGCTGAAGGCAAATCCACTTTATTCAGTACTGGAACAACTTCCAATCCCTGCTCAATAGCAGTGTAACAATTCGCCACACTTTGAGCTTCAACACCTTGAGCGGCGTCAACCACCAGCAAAGCACCTTCACAGGCAGCTAAGGAACGTGAAACTTCATATGAAAAATCAACATGACCTGGCGTATCAATAAAGTTCAGCTGATAGACTTCACCGTCACCCGCTTTATAGTCCAGCGTGACACTTTGTGCCTTAATCGTAATACCGCGTTCCCGCTCCAGATCCATTGAGTCCAGTACCTGAGCTTCCATTTCGCGATCTGAAAGACCCCCGCAAATTTGAATAAAACGGTCGGCCAGCGTTGATTTACCATGATCGATATGAGCGATGATGGAAAAGTTTCTAATATGTTTTTGATCCACTGATTTTCTTAAGTATTAAATGAATTGTCCGTAATTTTTATTAAGCGATGTTTTAAACGGACAGACATTGCCGGAATTTTTCCACTGTTTCATCACTGAGTGGCTGGCGCTGGTTATCCCAAACAACACCATCAAGCTCATCGGCTAATTGGTCTATGGTATCGATAAAGTCTTCAAAAACAGTAGCCGGATCATCCAGTTCTCTGGGTTGCATAAAAAACACAATGCCAGGGCAAAAATAATCTTCCAAATCATGATCTGGAAAAGTACCGGGTTCCAGCATACTGGCAACTGCATAGTCTACTAAACGCTGATCATCTATTCTTTCAAATACTTTGACTGAACCGTATTTAAGGCCAGCACGATCAAAAGCGTCTAACAAATCCAGACCATTAAAGCCCTCATCGGCTCTAGCGACCACACTGAACTCGATTAATGCAGGGATTTGTATGGCTGGCTGTAGTGGTTCCTCTATCAAGTCCAGAGGTAAGGCCGAAAACTCATCTTCATCCTCTTCAATATCAAAGGCTTCGACTTCGTCTTCATCCTCAAATTCATCTTCATCCAAGTCGCTCGTGTCCGGACGGTTCCTTATGGTTTTGATGAAATGCCACAGGATCATGACTATCATCACTAGAACACCAAATAACACGATTACCCATCTTAATAATTCTTTATCCATTAGCTTTCCGCCATGCTGACTGCTTCTTCAATATCAACCGCTACCATTCGAGATACCCCAGGTTCTTTCATGGTAACACCTGCTAAATGTTTTGCAATTTCCATTGTGACTTTGTTATGCGAGATATACAAAAATTGTACCGTCTCAGACATTTCCTCGACCATTTTAGAAAACCTGACGACGTTCGCGTCATCAAGCGGCGCATCCACCTCATCCAGCAAACAAAACGGTGCCGGATTCAATTCGAATATGGAAAATACCAGAGCGACGGCTGTTAAGGCCTTTTCCCCACCCGACAACAAGTGAATAGAGCTGTTACGTTTACCGGGTGGTCTGGCAATAATATTGACACCCGCCTCTAACAAATCCGATTCACTTAATTCCAAATAGGCTTGTCCGCCACCAAATAATTTAGGGAATTTTTCTTTAAGCCCGGAATTGATGCGATCAAATGTTTCTTGAAAACGCTGTCGGCTTTCACGGTCGATTTTGCTGATAGCCTGATCTAGCGTATTTAAGGCCTCTAATAAATCATCGTGTTGTTCATTTAAGAATTGCATACGTTCAGACTGAGTCTGAAATTCTTCGATAGCTGTCAGATTGATTGGCCCTAAACGATCAATCTGCTGAGTTAAGTCATCGACGGCTGACTTCCATTTGGATTCACTTGCCTCTTCCGCCAGTCCATCCAAAATACGATGAGGATCAGCATCAATTTCTTGCAATTGTTCACTGATTGTTTGCTGACGCACACGACTGTCTTGTTGTTCAAAACGTAGTTTGTCCAGTGCGTCTTTTTGTCTTTCCATCGCCCGCTGTGTTTTGGAATACTGCTCTGCGAGCTCTGTCACAGTCTGTTCACTGGATTGTTGAGCAAGACGCTCATTTTGGACACCCAACTCCAACGCCTGACGTTTTTCCTGCAACAGCTCTAGCTGCGTTCTTTCCGCATCTAAGGGCATTAAGGCCTGCTGCAACTTGTTTTCCAGCTCTGTAATTCTATCTGCTGACTGTTGATGCTGAACTTGTAAGCGCTCAATTTGCTTAATCGTCAGGATTTCAGACGATTTCAAGGATTCAATCTGCGCCTGTAAACGTTGCAAATGCTGACGCGCCTCATTAACTGAAGCATCGGTATTTTGTTGTTGCGATTGCAACTGCTGGCTCAGTCGCTCTAGTTCCTCTTTCTTTTCCAGTAACTCAGTTAAGGCCTGTTGGGCATCTTCCTGAATCAATTTGGCTTCCGAAATGGTTTCGCTATTTTCCGCAAACTGTGAACTAATGTCTTCAATTTCCAGGATCAATTGCTGTAAGCGGCGACTTTGTTGTTCAAATCGAGCCGATTGCGCACTGTGTTCTGAGGTTTTAGCTGCCAGTTCAACACCTAACAACTTATCCTGTTGCTGAGCTTGCTCACGTTGCTGTTCGGCCTGTCTCAAAGCCTGTTCTTGATGTTCTAATAAGCTTTCTGATTCCGCGATACTCTGCTGCAATTGTGCTTGATGCGTTTTCAGTTCGCGTAATTGTTTTTCACGCAGCAAGACCCCAGCTTTACTATCACTGCCGCGGCTGATACGAAGCCAGCCGGGACCCAGCCAAGTTCCATCTGCCAGAATCACAGACTCATGTGCTTGCAAAGCAATACCACGGGCCTCCTGCAAACTATCTGCACAAAAAATACCATCGAGCAAACTGGTTAAATTCCAGCGACTGCGTAGTTTGCTACTCAGTCTTTGTGAAGAGATGTTTGAGGCTTCAGCAGAAGATGTTTCGAATAAGGTTAAAGATTGTTTACCCAAATCATCCAGTGCAAGCAAAACGCTATCCATGCTCTCGATACAAATAGCTTCCAGATACTGCCCTAGCACAGTTTCCAATGCGGTTTCCCAGCCAGGCTCAGACTCAAGAAACTCGGCTAAACGAGGCTGTTGTGCTATCCCAACCTGCTCCAGCCAAAGATTAAGCTGCTTATCATCCTTACCCATCGCATGCTGTTGCAGCAACTCTAGAGAACTGATTTTTCCGTTGACCTTTTGTAATTCGGCTCGATCATGATGCAGTTCATCTTGCAATTGTTTAATGGCAGGACGCAGCTCAGCAATTTTATTTAAAACAGACTCCAAGGTTTCTTGTAACTGCAAACGCTGGCTTTCAATGATTTCAATACTGCTGTCCAGCGTTTCCAATTCGAACTGCAAATTACTCTCTTGCAACTGAACTCGCTCTTCTGAAAGCTTATCCAAACGTTGTTGCAACTGACGATTCTGGTTTTCCAGTTGTAACAATTTGGTACGCTGAACTTCTGCTTGCTCACGATAACCCGCATTTTCTGCTAAAAACATTTCCCAGCGTTGTTGCCATTGTTGTTTTTGTAAATGCGCGTCCTGCTGTATCCCCAACAAATCTTCTTCACGCTCTTTAGCCAGTAACAAAGTTTCTTCAGCTTCGAGTAAGGTTTGACGAATTTCCTGTAATTGCAACTGATCCTGTTCGCAATCATCATGCGCTTGGTGGGCTTGTTGTTTTAGGCGATTAATCTCAATCAGCGTTTCTTCGTGGCTTTTCTGATTATGCTGAATCGCTTGTTCTAAACGCCCCATTTCAGCGACCACCGCATAATAATCCGCCTGTGTGCTTTCAAAGTGCTGTTGCTGCTGCTTCTGCTCCCCCCGTTTCAGTTCCATGGATTTTTCGATATCCCGTAACAAAACGAATAAGCGATTATGTTCCTCAGCAACGCCTTGTAACTGCGTTTCCAATGCTTGAGCTGAATCCTGAAAGCCCTGCCAGCGCATCGCCAATAACTCCTGACGAAAACGACGTTCCTGCTGTTTTAATTCCGTGTACTTTTCAGCTTTTTCGGCCTGTTTAGCTAAGTTTTTAAGCTGTTTTTCAACTTCATCGCGCAAATCATTCAGACGATCAAGATTCTCCCGGGTATGCCGCATACGGGTCTCGGTTTCCGCACGACGCTCTTTATATTTGGAAATACCGGCCGCTTCTTCAATATGAACACGTAAATCTTCGGGCTTGGCTTCTACCATACGAGAAATCGTACCTTGTTCAATAATCGCATAGCTACGCGAACCCAAACCGGTACCCAAAAACAGATCGGTAATATCTTTGCGGCGACAACGTGAGCCATTCAACATGAACTGTGACTGCCCATCCCGACTGACCTGACGTTTGATTGAAATCGTGTTGTACTGCGCGTACTCGCCGCCCGCTTTACCTTCGCTATTGTCGAAAATCAACTCAACCGAAGCCACACTGACCGGTTTACGACCTGATGATCCATTGAAGATAACATCGGCCATATTGCCGCCACGCAAATGCTTAGCCGAACTCTCCCCCATCACCCAACGCACCGCGTCGATAATATTGGATTTACCGCAACCATTGGGCCCAACAATCGCAGTTAAATTGCCATTGATAGGTATGGTGGTCGGATCAACAAAGGATTTGAAACCAGCAAGTTTGATTTTTTCCAGCTTCATGCAAGCTTAGGGGGAATTTCGCGCATTAAAAGCGCCTATTATCGTCGAAATAAAGCCGGTATTGAAATCTGAATTTAAATTAAACCCCGTAAACAACTTAATACGTTTAAAAACCCTATTATTCAAAGGCTTGAAACCCGTTACTGATGAGCATACGCTTTTACACATATTCATTTTAATTGGAGATTGCCATGACTTCATTACTCGCCAGCCAACAAGAAGCGCCTTTTTTCAGAGCGTTAAACCAAGAACAAAAACTGCTGAGTCTTGGCGATTTTGCTGATGAGAAAACGCTGATTCTGTATTTTTACCCCAAAGATGACACCCCGGGTTGCACGATCGAAGCTCAACAATTTACGACCTTAGCAGCCGAATTTGCAGCTCTGAACTGTTTGGTTCTGGGTGTTAGTAAAGACGACTGCGCCAGTCACCGTGATTTTATAAACAAATATAATTTAAGCGTGCAATTATTGGCCGACACCGATGGCAGCATTTGCGAGAGTTACGGTGTCTGGCAAGAAGTCGAAAAAGACGGGGTTAAAAAATGGAAGATTGTACGTTCAACGTTTATTATCAACTCCCAAGGCCTATTGATCGATGTTGAATATGGCGTGGATCCGGAAGGTCACGCCCAGCGCGTTCTCGATAAAGTCCGAGAAATTGGCTGATAAATTTAAGATGCCCACAGGGGTAATAGCACGCTTGCTAATCCCCCTAGAATCCCGGCCGAAATAATCACCGGGATCACCCCTAGCTTAAATCTAAACATAAGTAAAAACGCTATTGCGGCTAAACTCGCCGCCAATCCATCAAATTGACCGTGCAGGTTTTCAGGCCAGAACACCTGCACAGCAAATAGCACAGCCAGATTAACAATAACCCCAACCACTGCTGCTGAAATACCGGTCAAAGGCGATCGCACTCTCAGATTATGTTGGGTAGACTCAATCAAAGGACCACCCAGTAAGATCATGATAAAACTGGGTAAAAAACTAAAATAGGTCACAATCAGCGTGGCGCAAACTGCTGACCACAACAGCTGATCAGGTCCAAAAACAGCTTGTTTCCAGCCAATCACAAAACCAGCAAAGCTAAACACCATAATCAAAGGCCCCGGAGTCGTTTCACCCAAGGCTAATGCATCCATCATTTGTCCTGCACTTAACCAGTGAAAAGCCTCAACCACAGCCTGCTGTACGTAAGGCAGCGCTGCATAAGCTCCCCCAAAAGTGACCCATGCCACTTTGGTAAAAAACCAGCCTAATTGACTCAGCACAGACTCGGCACCAAATTGCATGCAAAGCACAGCCATAACCCCGCCCCATAGCAGCAAGCCGATGAATAGGAGCAACACGAATCGCGAGAGCTTCCATCGCGCATGCTCAGGAATTGGCGTTTCATCATCGATCAGAGCAGGTATTTTCTCGACATAATGAGTGGCATGAGCGGACTGACGGGCAAACACTTCAGGCCAATAATGACCGCCTAAAGCCCCAATCAACGCCGCTAGTGTAATGATCATAGGAAAAGGTAAACCAGCAAAAAAAATCGCCAGAAAAGCTAATACCGCGATGAAAACCAAGTAAGGGTGCGATAAAGAACGGCTTGCCATCCGATAGGCTGCTAAAAACACGATCGCAATTACCGTAGGCTTTAGGGTATATAACAAACCCTGGACAACCGCTAACTGACCGAAAGCCATATACAGCCAACCGAGTAGCATCAAAATAAACAGCGCAGGCAAAATAAATAGCAAGCCCGCTATGACGCCACCCCAACTGTTATGCATCAACCAGCCGAGATAAGTAGCCAGTTGTTGCGCCTCTGGACCCGGCAAAATCATGCAGTAATTAAGCGCATGCAAGAAGCGTTTCTCAGAAATCCAGCGTCGCCGCTCGACCAGTTCTTGATGCATAATCGCTATCTGGGCAGCCGGTCCACCAAAGCTAATCCAACCGAGTTTGAACCAAAAAACTAAAGCCTCAAGCCAGCTCACGGGGGTTGCTGTTTCAGGTTGCTTCAGTCGCATAGGGGTATTGTCTATCATCTATTTCAAGCTGCCTGCTCAGGCATAAAACCACCGGCCTGCATTGTCCAAAGCCGATAATAAAAGCCTTGTTTATCCAATAATTGCTGATGACTGCCATCCTCAACGATTTGCCCCTGATCAAACACCAGAATTCTGTCCAGATGAGCAATGGTCGACAGTCGATGTGCAATAGCAATCACTGTTTTTTTACCCATCACTCGATCCAAATTGTCTTGTATAGCTTTTTCGGTGAGTGAATCAAGGCTGGAAGTGGCTTCATCCAAAATCAGTATCGGGGCATCTTTAAGCAAGACTCTGGCAATGGCGATTCTCTGCCGCTGACCACCCGAAAGCTTAACACCGCGTTCACCTACCAAGGCCTGATAGCCCTCAGGCATCGCCATAATAAAATCATCCGCATGCGCCAAACTGGCGGCCTGCCTGATTTGCTGTTCATTGGCTTGCAAAGAGCCATAGCCAATATTATCCAGAAGACTTCGATGAAACAGACTCGGATCCTGTGGAATTAAACTGACCTGCTGATGCAGGCTGTCTTGCGTTGCCAAATGAATATCCTGATCATCGATCAATATTTGTCCGGATTGTGGCTCATAATGACGCAAAATCAGATTCACAAAACTGGATTTGCCAGAACCGGAAAATCCGACCAAGCCGACACGCTCACCAGGCTCTATTCGCACAGTTAAATCTTTAAAAACCGGATTTCCCAATTGATAGGCAAAATTTACCTGACGAAATTCGATACAACCCTGACTGATTTTTAAATCTTTAGCGTTCGGCAGATCAATAACCTCATGGGATCTCACTATGGTATGAACCCCATTAGCAACATTACCGATATATTCAAAAAACTCCAGGAAACGCCGGGTCAGATTGCGGGCATCACTGATGATCAACAATGCCAGCCCCGTACTCATCACGAACTCACCCACAGTAATATCACCGCTATCCCATAAACTCAAAGCGTAAGCGATGGTACCCACTTTTAATAAAGCGGCCGCAATAAACTGAAACCAGCGGACTCGTTCCATATACCAAAAGGTTCGCCGACCCGTTTGAACTTCAGTTTCGAGGTATTGCTCTAAGTGCTCACGTTCATAATCCAAACGCGCAAATAATTTGGCATTCAGAATATTGGTCACCGCATCCACGATCTTGCCATTGACTAAACTCCGCGTAGCCGCATAACTTTGCGCATAAGGCTGACAACGGGTTGCCAGCCAGAACGAGATCACGACATACAGCATCACCCAGCCACCCACCATTAGACCTAAGCCTTGATACGCTTGTAACAACAAAAACACCGAAACACTAAAGGTGATAGCAATTGGCCAGAAATCACAAAGTACCGCCCACATCGTGTGATTGACACTCACAGCTGTCTCACTGATGCGATGCGCTAAACTTCCGGCAAAATGATCCGCAAAATAACGCGGCGCATGCTGCTGGAGATAGGCATATAACAAACGACTGGTTCGTTGACGCAAGCGCGGCCCCATGATGATCAGTACCGCACCACTGCCACGACTGAAAACGATCTCCAGTGCATTTAATCCCAGCAATAACAATAAAGGCTGCTGAAAAGCCTGCCAGATCGATAAATCCCCTTTACCTTGCGCCACTGCGTCCATCAGGTTTTTGACTGCGTATGGCACCAGAATACTGCCTAAAGCCTGGCCAATTTCCAAAACCAGCATCAGCACCAGCCAATATTTGAATTGTTTGACACAAAACAGGATAAAAGCGATGGTTGTAGCGGGCAAATCAGGCGCTGCTGCGGCGCGTTGCATAGACTCTGAATTCATAGTTACACCCCAAACAAAAAACCCCGTCGTATTGACGGGGTTTTTGTGATACCAACGACAGTGCCTAGCTTATTTGATTTGGCCGTGACACTGTTTATATTTTTTTCCTGAACCACATGGACAAGGATCATTGCGTCCAACTTTGTCATTGGCTCTAACAAAAGGCTGTTCCGGTTGGCTATCATCAGGAACAACACCGACTGTTTCAACCTCTGCTGTTTCTTCATACACTGGCTCAGCCTCGTAGGCTGAATGAGCCTCTGCATGTTCATAGTGCATTTCAACCGGCGCCTGACGTTGTTCATCAATGGCTTGCACATCTTCTTCGCGGCTGACTTGCACACGACACAAGATAGACACCACTTCCTTCTTGATATGATCCAACAAGTCAGTAAACATCTGGAAAGCTTCGCGCTTATATTCCTGTTTAGGATCTTTTTGCGCATAGCCGCGGAAATGAATACCCTGACGCAAGTGATCCATTGCAGCCAGATGTTCTTTCCAAGCGTTATCCAGTACTTGCAACATCACTGATTTTTCGAAATTTCTTAATACTTCAGCACTAATGGCTTGTTCTTTAGCGGCTACTTCGTTTTCAGCCGCTTCAACCACTAAACGACGAATTTTGTCTTCATTAAGGGTTTTATCTTCTTCAAACAGAGTAGTCAAAGGAATATGCAAATTCAGTTCCTGACGCAAATGCGTTTCCAGACCATGGATGTCCCATTGCTCTTCCATAGTTTTGGGCGGAATATACTCATCGATGAGATCATTCAGCACATCAGAGCGAATTGCCACCACAATTTCGTTGATATCATCTGCAGCCATCAACTCATTCCGCTGGTTGTAGATCACTTTACGCTGATCATTCGCCACATCGTCATAAGCCAGAATTTCTTTACGAATATCAAAGTTACGACCCTCAACTTTGCGTTGCGCACTTTCGATGGAACGAGTCACCCACGGATGTTCGATAGCCTCGCCTTCTTGCATACCCAGTTTTTGCATCAAACCGGCTACGCGATCCGATGCAAAAATTCTCATCAAATCATCTTGTAACGACAAATAGAAACGGCTAGAACCGGGATCACCTTGACGACCAGAACGACCACGTAACTGGTTATCAATCCGACGTGATTCATGACGCTCGGAGCCAATCACATGCAAACCGCCACTGGCAACGACTTGATCATGCCGCTGCTGCCAATCATTCTGCACGCGCTGACGCTCAGTTTCGCCTGCATCATCACCCAAGGCAGCTAATAAAGCACCTAAGTTACCACCTAAAACAATATCAGTACCACGACCTGCCATATTGGTCGCAATCGTCACTGCGCCTGGCATACCGGCGTTTTCCACGATATGCGCTTCGCGCTCATGTTGTTTGGCGTTTAAAACTTCGTGTGCAATACCTTGCTGCTGCAACAAACCAGAAATCAATTCCGAATTTTCAATAGAGGTTGTACCCACCAAGACAGGTTGTCCACGACTGACACAATCTTTGATATCAACAATAACCGCCAGATATTTCTCCCGAGCGGTTAAATAAACCAGGTCGCCCATATCACGACGCACCATCGGTCTGTGGGTTGGAATAACCACCACCTCAAGACCATAAATTTTGTTTAACTCAAAGGCTTCGGTATCCGCAGTACCTGTCATTCCTGACAATTTGGTATATAAGCGGAAATAGTTCTGGAAGGTGATCGAAGCCAGTGTCTGATTTTCATGCTGGATAGGCACGCCTTCTTTGGCTTCCATCGCCTGATGCAAACCATCAGACCAACGGCGTCCCGACATCATTCTTCCGGTGAATTCGTCAACAATGATGATTTGATTGTTCATCACCACGTAATCAACATCACGTTGAAACAAAACATGAGCCCGCAATGAGGCATTTAAGTAATGCATTAGACGAATATTGGCTACATCATAAAGACTGGAGCCTTCTTGCATCAGACCGTGTTCTACCAGAAGATGCTCAACTCGCTCATAACCGGCTTCGGTTAAATGAATTTGTCGGCCTTTTTCATCAACCGAATAATCACCCGGCATTTGCTCCTGCAGCTCAGGATCTTCCGATTTCTCCTGTTTGCTCAGATAAGGGATGATATGGTTGGTACGTAAATAAACATCGGTATCGCCTTCAGCCTGACCTGAAATAATCAGCGGAGTCCGAGCTTCGTCGATCAGAATCGAGTCAACCTCATCGACAATGGCGAAATTTAATTCGCGCTGAACCTTCTGATCCAGACTGAACGCCATGTTGTCACGCAAATAATCGAAACCAAATTCGTTATTGGTGCCGTAGGTGATATCACAAGAATAGGAGTGTTTGCGTTGTTCCTGAGTCAGCTCGCTGACGATGACACCCGTTGTTAACCCCAGAAAACCATAAAGCTTGCCCATGGTTTCAGCATCACGACGCGCGAGATAGTCATTCACGGTGACAACATGCACCCCTTTGCCTGACAACGCGTTTAAATAGGCTGCCAGGGTGGCCATTAAGGTTTTACCCTCACCGGTTTTCATTTCAGCAATTTTGCCGTTATGAAGAACCATACCGCCAATCAACTGCACATCAAAATGACGCAGACCGAATACCCGGGTCGAGGCTTCACGCACCGCTGCAAACGCTTCAGGGAGTAAATGATCCAGGGTCTCACCCTTAGCATGACGTTCACGAAATTCTTCGGTTTTGGCTCTTAAAGCGTCATCCGATAATTTTTCGTACTCGCCTGCAAGCACATTAACTTTTTTAACTAATTTGCGTTTTTTCTTGATCAGCCTGTCGTTGCGGCTACCAATAACAAATTTAACCAGCTTACTCAGCATGATATTTCCAGAGTGAGAATGAATCTAAAGAGCGAGATTATAAACGTTATCCACGCCCAGTGACCAGTTCAATGGCAGGATCAACCATGAAGAATTGATAAACAACACTCTCAAAACCTAGACAAGGCTCAGCATCGGGGTATAATCCGCCCGCCTGCTGACTTGGTGTTATTCGGCAATAGCCTGATTAAAACTGATCCACAAGCGCACAAAATTCTTATTCGGGCGTTGTTATGAAAATCGTGATTCTTGGTGCCGGCATCACCGGTTCCTCAGTTGCCGGAGCACTGGCAAGTGAAGAAAACGACATTGTTGTCATTGATAAAAAACCACAATTACTAACCGAACTCAAAGCTCGGCTTGATATTGCAACAGTCGAAGGCAATGCCGCCCAGCCCAGTACCCTGAAACAAGCAGGCATCGAAGATGCTGACATGGTTATCGCAGTGACAGACCGCGATGAAACAAACATGCTGGCGTGTCAGGTCATCAATACTTTATTTAAAAGACCCAAGACCATCGCGCGTGTCAGGGCTATCGATTTTCTGAATCACCCCCAATTATTTGAGCCTGGTGGCATCGATATTGTCATCAGCCCAGAGCAAGTAGTGACGGAATCGATTCACAATCTGATTCGATATCCGGGCGCTTTGCATGTCTCTGAGTTTGCTGATGGCCTGACTCGCCTGTTCTCGATTCGTGTTGCCGACACAGGTTTTTTGACCGGCAAACGCATTCAAGTTGTCAAAGAGAAACTCGCTGATGGCATGATCCGTATCGTGGCGATTTTCCGCGACGGCCACGCTATCCCAGTCAACGGCGAAGCCATAATCGCAACTGGCGACGAAGTTTTCTTTGTCTGCCCTAAAGATAAAGTTTTAACAACCTTACTGGATCTGCATAAACTGGAGTCACCCATTAAATCCATCATGCTGGCGGGTGGTGGACACGTAGGCAAACGTTTAGCGATTGCTCTAGAGAGAGAACATCAGGTTAAACTGATTGAGCAAAACTTGAACCGCGCCAAAGATATTGCCAATGATTTACGCCACACCCTGATTTTGAACGGCGATTGTACTGACGAATCCTTGTTACAAGAAGAAATGATTGAGAACATTGATTTGTTTTGCGCGGTCACCAACAACGACGGCATTAATCTGATTTCGGCCGCACTGGCCAAAAAATTGGGTGCCAAGAAAACCATCTGTCTGGTTAACAATAATTCTTATCTGAAACTATTCGATAGCACCGAAATTGATCTCGCCATCCAACCTAAGTTGGAAACTCTGGGGAGCATTCTCAAACATGTGCGCAAAGGCGATGTAGTCGGCGTCAGCTCGGTCTGCGGAGGCAGCGCCGAAGCGATTGAGGCCATTGCTCATCGGGGCAAAAACTCGCAAACCGTCGTCGGTTTGCGTGTCGACCAAGTGACCCTTCCGGATGGCGTAATTCTGGGGGCATTAATCCGTGACGGGGAAGTGATTCCGGTGCATCACGACACCGTATTTGCAGAAGGCGATCACGTCGTGATGTTTGCTTTGGATAAGAAGTTAATTAAAGATATCGAAAACTATTTCCAGCCTATCGGATAACTTTAAGCTCCGCATCGGCGTCGATAAATGCCAGAGCGTTTTGTGGCAGACCGTCTTTTGACTCATCTTGCAAAGCGGCGCGACTGTCTTCATGAACCGCCGCCATAAACTGCAATAATTGCATTTCTACTTTCATTTTCTCAGGACCTTCCTCGGCTTCCCACATACGATTCAGTAATTGCTTGGCATGATGATGAATCGTAAAAGCAACGGCTTCTGGCAAATGCGCATAGCTATCTCGCAAGGAATCCTTTAAGCGATCTAAAGATTGCAAATATTGCTGATAATCTTTCAACTCTTGGCGACATTGAACTTTCACCATGGCGAGTTCGTTGACGTTTTTGGTTTTACTGACCGCTAATTCATGCGCCAATTGTTGCGCCTGTTTTTTTAATTGCGACACCAGAGCCTGTTCAGCCATGGCTTTGGCATAACGCAGTTCTCTCACATCATTTTGACGATTTAATTCCCAACGCAAATTGCGGTCGCGACGACGATGCCAAAACTCAACCGTCTCATCCAACCAACGTGAAATCAACGACATACTATTTCTCCTCGAACTGATAAAAGACTCTGCGCATCACCACGTTGATGAGAACGTCGCAGTGCTTTGTGTAAAGCTTTGTAATGGGCGCGCGGCAGTTGGTGTTTCTTTGCCGACAATTCCTTGTCGATCTCGTCAAACAAGGTCTGTAAATGCTTACGATTATTAGCAACTAATAAACGCTGACGCTTGAAATGATTTTTATAATGAATTTGACGCCATTCCGACAGCTGTCGGCGACTGAACGCTCTCTGTTTGTGATACAAGGACCACACGTGGCGCAAACCACGGGCATCCCGACCAAAATAGCGTCGCATTTCACTCCAGCAAGCCCATAGTACCGCCAATACTGCCAATAACCCCAACGCAGACAGGCTGACCAAAAGTATTTTACTCGCCAAGGGAAACAGCAAGACGGCTAGAAACACCATACCGGTTTGCGCAAACACAAAACCCGCCAAAAACAACAACATCGCCAGCGCGCACAACAGCAACAGTATTTGGAAGATCCGGGCGAACATCCTAGGTCCGTTCAATAAACTCTAAAGCATTTCCGTCCGGATCGCGCGTGAATAATGCCCGACGCCCCGAAATACTTAAGGTGTGCTCAACACCTGCCGCCAAAAAATCTTCTCTTAAAGCATCATAGGAATCGATCAACATCGCCACATGGCGATCACGACCGCCATGGGCAGGTCGACCGGTAGTAGGATCAGGATTATCTAATTCCAACAAATGAATTTGCTGTTGACCCAGAGCCAACCAAGCACCTGGGAAAGGTAATGGCGGACGTTCAATTTGCTGCAAGCCCAACACGCCGCAATAAAACTCCAGCGACTTTTGGGTATCGGATACCAGTAAGCTGGCATGATGAATCGTAAAATTATGCTTGGACATGCTTAAACTCGTTGAATTGACCGGCAAATTATACCTCAGCGGGGTGTTTGGCAAGCTCGCAATCATAACTACTTTGCGCGCCAATAGCCGCTTACGTTAACATGGCACCTAATCATTACGACTGGCTATCTTTAACTCCATGATTCTACCGAGTGAATTCGTCAACTGGTTCAGGGCTTCATCTCCCTATATTCACGCTCACCGTAACCGGACCTTTGTGATTTTTTTCAGTGGCGCAGCCGTGAGTGACAGCCATTTTGACAATCTCATTCATGATTTTGCTTTATTACGCAGTCTGGGCATTCGACTGGTACTGGTGCATGGCATCCGGGAACAAATTGAAGAAAGACTCCGTGACCAAGGCCATCAAAGCCAGTTTCATCAGCATCTTAGGATTACTGACGCAAGCACTTTGCAATATGTCAAACAAGCAGCCGGCCTAGTCAGGGTTGAAATTGAAGCCTTACTGTCTATGGGGGTCTCAGGTTCGCCAATGGCGGGCGCACAAATTCGGGTTGCCTCAGGTAATTTTATCAGTGCCCGTCCGATGGGAGTGCTGGACGGTGTGGATTATTGTTTTACCGGTAAAGTCAGACGGGTTGATACCGAGGCGATTAATCAGCAACTTGAACAACACAATGTGGTGTTAATTTCACCCATCGGCTATTCACCGAGTGGTGAAGTGTTCAATCTATCCGCGGAAGAAGTAGCAACCGAAGTAGCCATCGCTTTACAAGCCGAAAAACTGATTCTACTCACTGAAGATAATTGCCAGACAGCTAATGGTGATCTGATCGCTCAGCTCACGACCGAACAGGCTGCAGATTTATTGGCCAATACCGACCGGCTACCCGTTGCACTGGGTCTATCAATCAAAGCCGCGATACAAAGTTGTCAGCAAGGTGTTCAACGCGCCCACTTGGTGAATCGTCTAGTGGATGGAAGTTTATTACTGGAATTATTCAGTCGCGATGGGATAGGCACTTTAATCAGTCGTAATGCTTTTGAAAATATCCGGCCGGCAACCCTGGAGGATATTGGCGGCATTATGGAATTGATTAAACCCTTGGAAGCTGAAGGTGTTCTGATTAAACGCTCGCGGGAAAAACTGGAGATGGAAATCAATGATTACATCATCATCGAACGTGATGGTTTGATTATAGGCTGCACCGCCCTACATAGCATTGCAGCCAATCAAAGCGGTGAAATTGCTTGTCTCGCCATTCACAAAGACTACCGTAAAGCCGCGCGCGGTGCGCACCTGCTGGCTTATCTCTGCAAACAAGCCCAACACCAAGGTCTGCAACAATTGTTTGTGCGTTCTACTCAGACCATGCACTGGTTTGTCGAAAAAGGCTTTAATTTTTGTACTGTGGATGAATTACCCGAACAACTGCAAAAAGCCTATAACTATGAGCGCAATGCGAAGGTTTTGGTTAAAACTTTGTCTTAAGTAGATCTGTTCAAGCAGGCAAATAACCTAAAGTCTCACCTAGAATCAATTTAAATAACACAGTTTAGAAAACAAGAGAAAAAGAAAACGCCATAATCAAAAATAATATCAATACGTTAATCCTGTTGGCATGAACTTTGCCGGAATGTCCAGAACAGCTTTTGGAGATGCAGGCCTTGACATTAATTGAAGATCAACAGATTACTGAATTATTTATCAGCCATAACGACGCACTTTTCAAATTTGTGAATCGTCGAATAAATTGCCCAGAACAGGCACAGGATCTGACTCAGGAAACTTTTCTGCGATTATTGAAACAGGACAAACTTAGTCATCAAGAAAATTTATCTGGGTATTTGTTTAAAATTGCCGAACGGATTGCTATCGACTTTATTCGGCAGCAAAAACGCAACAATCAGAATTTAATAGCAATTGATGACGATTTGCCTTCAGACAAAGTTTCCCTTGAGCAACTTACAATTTACCGTCAGGAATGTGAATTATTATTAAAGGCAATTTCACAAATGTCTACGCGCAATCGGACTATTTTTCTCCTGCGTAAAATCGACGAAATGACTTACAGCGAAATTGCCAAAAAACTGCAGATATCCGAGAAAACGGTTCAACGCTCCCTGGTTGAAGCCATGCTGTGTTGTTACCGGTTGCTTGGCAATAATTAGATGCAATCATAACAATGCCTACTAATAAATCAGACAAGCACCAACAGCTCTTAAAAAAAGCAACTGAATGGTTTGTTGCTATTCGGGCAGAAACGTGTTCTCAAGAAATTCACTCAAATTTCCAGTCATGGCTAGACAAAAGCGAGTCTCACAAACAAGCTTATCAAGAAGTAGAAAGAGTATGGTCTTCAATGGACTCACTGAAAAACACCGTAATACCTGAATTGAATGCAGCCAGAAATTCTGGTCCGGTTAAAAAAATAATTGCTAAACCGATAGCAATTACTCTGGTCATGGCTGTAATGAGTGGTTTTGCCTGGCAAGATTACCAAGCCCCTACATATTCATTCAGAACTGGCTTAGGTGAAAAAAAACAATTCTTTTTAGCCGATACATCCAGCGTCACCCTAAATTCCAATACAAATCTCGAGATACACGAATCATGGATTCGCAGACAAATTTATTTACTAGAAGGAGAAGCCCAATTCACCGTTCACCACAGCTGGAGACCATTCATAGTCTCAACAGATAGCTTAGACATACAAGATATCGGCACAATATTTAATGTTCGTAACCGTCCAGAAAGTAAATCAGTCACCGTTATTGAGGGTGAAGTTAAGTTATATAATCAAAAAAACTGGCTAGGGACCCACCTTAAAAAGGGTTTTTCGAGACACTTCACAGCAGATGGTGAATTATTGGGTTCAGAACACAACGATGAACAACGAGCAATTGGCTGGCTCAAGGGTCGGCTTGTATTTAATCACACCGCGCTAAACCAGGTAACTGCTGAACTAGAGCGTTACCACCCCATTCACTTTGTTTTCAAAACACCTGGATTAGCCAAACAGACTATTTCAGGTAATTTTGAAACCAGCGATTTGAATTCATTCTTACAAGCTCTCAGCCAAATCTATGGTGTCCATATACACCGAAATCAGCAAAATATAGAAATTTCAGCAAATTCTTAAAAAAAATGTCCACTTAAGCAAACGCCCAACGTTATAGCTAGTAGCAAACATCTTTTAACAAAACTATAACTTAGGGAGTCGAACGTGATGTCAGGCAAAATCAAACCAAATGCTGGCAGCATTGGTATGTTTACACTGTTACTTTTTGGACAAATACAATTTACTCATTCCGCAGAAAAAACCGCCTATACGGTTGACATTCCAGAACAATCTTTATCAAGTACACTGGAACAGCTTTCAAAACAGACTAATAGCAAACTCATTTTTTCTGATGCCCTGGTAAAAGGATTAAAAGCTGATTCTCTTAAAGGTCAGCTAACAATAGAGCAAGCGCTAGAACGTTTATTAAAAAAAAATGGCCTCGAATACCATCTAACCAAGGATGGTGTTTTTGCTATTAAGAAAATTCAAAGCCAAAGCAAAGACGACTCAGTTTTTCAGCTAGGTGAAGTTAAAGTTTCCTCAAGTCAAGACAGTATAAAACTCACCAGTCGGGACATTACTACTTCCGTGGACGTGATGAATGCTGACAAAATCGCAGATCAAAACGTCCTGACAGCATATGACTTAATGCATCGAATGCCTGGAGTCCAGATCACCCAGTTTGGCCAAGGCACTACCACTGGAAAATTCTCTTTCCGAGCCTTTAATGGTGAGGGTAGAGTCAATGCTGTTAAATTATTGATCGATGGCATTCCAAGTAACACTAATGATGGCAATATGCCTTTTATTGACGCACTATTTCCGCTTGATATTGAATCAGTTGAGGTTGTGCGTGGAACAAACGATCCTCGGTACGGTCTGCATGCCATAGCGGGTAATGCTAACATCACTACATCAACGGGCGGTAATTACGCCAAAGGCAGAGTGAGCTATGGCAGTTTTAATACCCATGAAGTTCAATCTGGGCTCGGCTACGAAAAAGATGGATTCAGCCAGAACTATGCGATTTCATATCGCGCCAGCGATGGTTATCGTGATCATAGCCAATCCGACAAAAATAGTTTTTCAGGTAAATGGTCTTTTACACCGGACAACAATAAATTCAAAACCGGATTGAATGTTCGCTGGAGCGAAGCTGGTGCACAAGAACCCGGCTATATGACTTATGACCAACAATTTCAGAGCACAACGCAATCCATGGCCATGAATTCAACAGATGGTGGCAAACGTAATGTCGGTCAAGCTAGTGTATTTTTTGATTTGCACAGTAAGCGATCTATAGACAGCGTCTATCTCAGCCAATCGAGAGGAGCGAAAATAGTGTCCACTTATAACGAGGTGGACACCTATGAAGGAGCACAACACGCGACTATCGCGCCC
>Ga0194120_10000797_pt1 | contig 59202 bp, 53 predicted proteins | sample TA2MahCa65mmetaG_FD_148642 | JGI IMG/M metagenome (GOLD analysis project Ga0194120, IMG submission 148642) | Freshwater microbial communities from Lake Tanganyika, Tanzania - TA2015019 Mahale Deep Cast 65m | ecosystem: Environmental > Aquatic > Freshwater > Lake | place: Tanzania: Lake... | reverse complement strand
GCAACAATTCACAACTTGTATTTTTATCAATGGCTGATGAAAGAAACACGCAACGCAATTCGAGAAAAACGTTTTGCGGAATGGAAGAGAGAAATGCTTGCTTCGATGGCGATGAGGAGTGAGAGTGGGAGAAGAAGTTTTGGAAAATGATGTGTAAGAAAAAGAAAAGTATCCTATTTGCTATTCTCTTATGATTCAAAGAAGTCATTATTTAGAAATAGCAAATAAGTGCGGACACTTTGCGAGTTGGGCTATATGGGCTAATGAAGGAAAAACACCGAAATCGAATATTGGAGATTTGAAAATATTTGACTTAGATCTTAACCCAAATATACTTGTTCAAATAAATCCGAATATAATAATGGTCGGATTGAATATTTCTAGAAAAATTGAAAATACCTTTGGGAATTTTCATGACTCGAAACCACAATCTCAAGATTACAAAATTAGATATGCTTTTAAGAATACCGGGCTTTATGGAGCATATATGACTGATATTATCAAAGATTTCGAACAAATAATTTCTGGAACAGTTCACTCTTTTTTAAAACTGAATAGAGATTTTGAAGAACATAATGTCGCTATTTTCGAACAAGAATTATTAGACCTAAATCCTACAAATCCAATTTTAATAGCATTCGGAAGTATTTCTTATAATATTCTACTTAGAAATTTCAAAACGAAATACCAAATTATAAAGATACCTCATTATAGTATGCGTATAGGAAAAGAAAACTACAGAAGCGAAGTAGAAAAAATAATTAGGCAAACTGAAATTGTGAACGCAAAATAACAATTGTAACAAACTAAAAATTTAACAAACACAACCTAAAACAAAACAACTAACTATAACCTATGAATCAAATAATAGCAATGGCTCCGCAAGGTGATGGCGGCGGAAGTATGTTCAGTACCATCATAATGTTCCTTCTCATCATCGCGGTATTTTATTTTATGATAATTCGCCCGCAACAAAAAAAACAAAAAGAGCGACAAAAGATGTTTGATGCGATTTCTAAAGGAGATAAAGTAACAACTATTGGTGGAATGCATGGCACTGTTGTTGGCGTTGAAGAAACAACCGTCCTTGTTCAAATCGCCGATAATGTCAAAGTAAAATTTGACAAGTCCGCAATTGCATCGCGAAAAGCAGATTAGTGATACAAAAAAATTTTGTAAAACTTAAATCCTAAAAAAAATTCTATTAAAGTTCAAAGAACAAAATTCAAATGACAAGTTTTTTTGAAATTTAGAATTTGAAATTTGTTTGTCATTTGACATTTGTACTTAGTAATTTTCCTAAATTCGTATGAATACATCCAACGTGGCAGAAAAATTCCATTCAATCGATGAAGTGATTGAAGAACTTCGCGCGGGAAAAGTCATCATCGTCGTTGATGACGAAAGCCGCGAGAACGAAGGCGATTTCATTTGCGCGGCAGAAAAAGTTACGCCGGAAATTATCAACTTAATGGCATCGGATGGAAAAGGAATAATTTGCGCAGCGATTACGAACAAACGAGCGGAAGAACTGAAACTCGGTTATATGGTCGAGAGCAATACATCGCTGCACGAAACGCCGTTCACAATTTCGATTGATTACGTTCACGATACAACGACGGGTGTTTCTGTTTTTGATAGAGCGCGAACAGTGAAATCGCTCGTTGATGCAAATACAAAGCCAAGCGATTTAGCGCGACCGGGACACGTGTTTCCGTTGCGTGCAATGGATGGTGGAGTTCTTCGCCGCGCGGGACATACGGAAGCATCGGTGGATTTGTGCAAACTTGCCGGACTTTATCCCGCGGCGGTGTTGTGCGAAATTCTCAATCCCGATGGTTCGATGGCGCGCGTTCCTCAGTTACAAAAAATTGCTGAACGATTTCAACTGAAAATGATTACGGTAAAATCGCTCATCGAATATCGAATGCAGCGCGAGAAACTTGTGCAACGTGTTGTTTCAACTCACCTTCCGACAATGTTCGGCGATTTTCACGTTCATCTTTACAAAAGCGAAACCGATGCAAAAGAACATATAGCGTTGACGAAAGGAGAAATTCGTCGTGATGAAGCAACGCTTGTGCGAGTTCATTCGGAATGTTTAACCGGCGATGTGTTTCATTCTTTGCGATGCGATTGCAATGAACAGTTACATTCTGCAATGAAACTTGTTGAAAAAGAAGGTTCGGGAGTCATCGTTTATATGAGACAAGAAGGAAGAGGAATCGGACTTTCAAATAAATTAAAAGCATATAAATTACAAGACGAGGGAGCAGACACCGTAGAAGCAAATGAAAAACTTGGTTTTCGTCCGGATTTGCGCGACTATGGAATCGGCGCACAAATATTGCGGGATTTAGGAGTTGGAAAAATGAAATTGATGACGAATAATCCCAAAAAAATAGTTGGCTTGCACGGATACGGATTAGAAATTGTTGAGCGTGTTCCTTTAGAAACACATCCGAACATTTCCAACGAAAAATACTTGCAAACGAAGCGAGATAAGTTAGGACATTTTATATTATTGAAACAACAGCGATAATTTTTTTGGATATTCTATTGACAATTACACAAGAAAAACGTAAATTTTACCCGTAAAATTTAACCATACCCGCGTTGAATCAGTTTTCAATGCGGGTTTGGTTTTTTTTTCTTACATATTATATACTACTACGAAGACAAAAAAAACATTTATGAAAGAAGGCAACAACGGCGTCGTCTATTTAACACGTGAAAAATTTCATGAAATGGAAAAAGAACTCGAGCGAATGAAAAAAGTTGTACGACCAGAACTTGCACAAAAAGTTGCATCTGCTCGCTCCTATGGCGATTTAAGCGAAAACGCCGAATATGACGCAGCAAAAGAAGAGCAACAAATGTTCGAAGACCGTATTGTACAACTTGAACTCACGCTTTCTCGATCGCGTATCATCGCTGCAAAAGACCTTCCGAATGATAAAGTGTATATACTTTCTAAAGTAAAACTCAGAGAAAAAAAACGTGGACGAGAACTAGAATATACATTGGTATCGCAAGAAGAATCTGATTTTGAAAATCATAAGATATCTGTTACTTCGCCAATTGGTAAAGCGCTTTTAGGAAAAAAGAAAGGTGATTCCGTTAAAGTTCTTGTTCCCGCAGGTACAATGGAATATATTATTTTAAATATTTCTCGATAGTATTTGAAAAAGAAGTTTTACATTTCTTGTTGAACTCTTATATTTGCCCATAAAATTTCTAAACTCCGTTGCGGGAATAGCTCAGCTGGTAGAGCGTCACCTTGCCAAGGTGAATGTCGCGGGTCCGAATCCCGTTTCCCGCTCAAAAATGCAAAAAGAAAAAATGTGATTTGTTCGTGTATAAGAATTCTCATCGTGATTGAATACTGACCTGGATAATCTTCATTTTTTTCCTTTTTGCATTTTATTTTTTTGTTTTTTTAGGCGCCGTACCCAAGTGGTAAGGGAGAAGTCTGCAAAACTTTTATGCAGCGGTTCGAATCCGCTCGGCGCCTCGTCTGATGAGGTAAAGTAATGTTTTCAATAAAACGCCGGGGTGGCGGAACTGGTAGACGCGATGGACTTAAAATCCATTAGAACGTAAAGCGTTCTGTGTCGGTTCGATTCCGATCCCCGGCACCATTTTAAAATATTACTCAAAAAATAAAACGGACTCTTAGCTCAGTTGGTTAGAGCGCTTCCTTGACATGGAAGAGGTCATAAGTTCGAGTCTTATAGAGTCCACAAAAAGCAATCTTGTGAGAGATTGCTTTTTTTCGTTTTGTAACTATCGAAAAAATATGCAAACTAAATCAACAGTTCTCTTTTACATTCTTGGTTCTTTTTTTCTTGCCAATGCATTACTTGCCGAATTTATCGGAGTAAAAATTTTTTCGCTTGAACAAACACTTGGAATAGAGCCGTACAGATTTAATATACTTGGCGTAGAACAACTCTCGTTTAATTTAACAGCAGGAGTTTTACTTTGGCCATTTGTATTTGTTTTGACGGACATTATCAATGAGTACTATGGAAAAAAAAGTGTGCGACTCATTTCTTTTGTTACTGCTGCTTTGATTATTTATGCTTACGTGATCATTTTTATAGCAATAAAATTGCACGGAGCTGATTTTTGGCTGTTACGTTTTACCCCAAATGGTATGTTGGATATGGATAATGCATTTAATACTATTCTTGGACAAGGAATGTGGATTATTATCGGTTCTGTTGTAGCATTTTTAGTTTCGCAAATAATTGATGTATCGGTGTTTCAATATATTCGAAAACTCACTGGAAGTAAAAATATTTGGCTTCGTGCAACTGGTTCAACTCTTGTTTCGCAATTCATTGATAGTTTTGTTGTATTGTTTATTGCTTTTTACATTGGCGCAGGATGGGATTTCAACGTTGTAATTGCGATTGGTATCGTGAATTACATCTATAAATTTTTAGTTGCAATCGCAATGACTCCGGTATTATATGCTGTACATTGGCTCATTGATAAATATTTTGAAAATGCAAATGCGATACAATTAAAACAATGAGACGCAAAAGAATTGCGCTCCGATTAAAAATCTTCCTTCACAAAAAATTCGTATTTTTGTCCCGCTTCTTTTCAACTCATCAATCAACTAATAACACATAACAAAGAACTTCCTTGTCAGAATTTGTTCATCTTCATAATCATTCGCATTACAGTTTGCTCGACGGCGCGGCTACGATTGAGGGAATTGTTGGCGCCGCAGTGGAAAACAAAATGCCTGCAGTTGCTCTCACTGACACGGCGTAATGGATGGTTGTGTTGAGTTTTATTTCGAAGCGAAGAAAGCAGGAATAAAACCGATTATCGGAAGCGAGTTTTATATTGCGCCAACGGGAACTTCATTCTCATCAAACGTGCGTTCTGCTTCTCGTATTGCAAGGGATATATATTCTTCGTGAGAGGTTTTCATTTGAGTAAAAATTTTCGCCACTAATTTCACCAATCTTCACGAATGGAAAAATTTTCTTTCTTTGTTTGAGAATTTGGTAAACGTTTATGAAAAAATCCTCTCCGCTTGAAATGCTGAAACGGCAAATTGAAATTCTTTCCTTGATTGAGAAAGAACCGAACAAATATGATAAATCGGATTTATCGGATTTATTTAACGTAGAATTTCCTACTATCAATCGTGATTTGCAAGCGATTAGAAAAATGGGGTACAAGGTCCATAGTATAAAAAAGAAACTTCGATTGTTAAACGTTTTGGAGAGTGATGATTATAATAAACTACTGTCACAGTATCTGCTTTCATCGAATCGTGTTGTAACATTTCCTAAAAACATTTCATTGACAACCTTAAAATTACAAGATAAGACACTTAACATCTTCATTCAACTTGTGAAAGCGATAGAGAAAAAAACACAAATTGAAATTGATTATTACAAAGTCTTTGATGATGTGCTTGTTCGACGAGCTGTAAATCCATTTAAACTTATTCCTACGATGAAAGAATGGTTATTGATTGGGGATAGTGAAGGCAGTGTAAAACAATTCTATGTTGATAATATTGTGAAGATTTATGAAAAAAAAACTATTTTCTCAAAACCATCATCTAAGGATATTAGGAAGATATATTATGAATCCTGGGAGACTTATTGTGGAGACGAATCAATAGGCATAAAACTTCTCTTCTCCTCAAAAGTGGCACACGTTATTAAAAACAGAATTTGGAATGAACATCAAATGTTGGAGATTCAACCGGATGGAAGAATCTTGCTTTCTTTCAAAGTCAGTGAGTTATCGGAAATGCTTGGTTGGATAATGAGTTGGGGAGGTGATGTCGTAATAATAGAACCGAATGAGTTGAGAACAATGGTTTTGAAAGCCGCAAAAGGAATTAAGGAAGCAAACATTTAAGAGCATTTTACAAAAAATTATCATTCAATGATACGATTTCTGGAAACGGGAATCGTATTTTTATTTCATAAAATTTGGAAAAAAAATGTTTCAGACAAAACCTCATCGAACAATAAAAAGACGAACAAAGAGAATAATGGCAGAGAAAGAAATTTACCAAAAAGCCAGGATTATTTTTCTCGATATAGACGGTGTGCTTTGCCCGTATCGAAAAGACGGATATGTGTATGCCAATGCATTGAATATTCCCTTTGACAAAAATGCGGTAGCAAACTTAAATGAATTGACGGAAATTACGGATGCAAAAATAGTTATCACTTCTGCACGACGAGTATTTTGGGATTTCGAAGAACTCAAGAACCTTCTCAAGAAGAATGGAGTTCGCGGGGAAATCATTGACAAAACGCCGATGCTTGGGAATGGTGATCTTACGGATGTTAAACAGTTCACAAGCCCTTACAATAGAGGAAAGGAAATTGAACAATGGATTCGCACAACATCATACGACATCATAAATTTTCTCATTATTGATGATCAACTGAATGGCATAGATAAAATATTTCCCAAAAAATTTCTTCATCTCAACGCTTTTGAAGGGTTGCGAAATCTTGGAGATGTGATGACTGGTTTAAGCATTCTTTCTGGGAAATACGAACATAAGTATAAAAAGGTTTTCTAAAATCATCTTATTTTTTTACACTTTAAACAACAATACAATTATGGAAAGTAATCTCGATATCGGGAGAAAAAGTCATCTCTTTGAAAATCAACAGAGTACAAAACATACGCCAACTTCTTCCGAGAAAGATGTGCATTTATATTTATACGAGTTTATAAAATCATACTTATATCGTATGTACTCACGCAAGGAAGAGTCGGAAACAATCGAAGTGCTCCGGATGATAGGGATAACCGATGACCATTTTGTAAAACCCCACCTCGTTTCAGTGAGCGATGAGTTTGGGAAGAACGATGAACGCGTTTCCAATGCAAATGTTGATATTACCCTGCGCTATCATAACGCCTTATATGACGTCGCTCTTCGCCGTATTCGGGAACACGGAGATATTATCAACAAAATTTTTTGTTTGGGACTTGAGATGCAATCGAAGCTTTCCGAAGAATTACTGCAGTACATTATTCGTGAATCTGTACAACATTCACCGTATCGAAATGCGTTTTTGGAGGTGGAAATGTGTACGAATCAATGGACTGAGGATAGCGATGATGTGTTTGTTCGTCCAATAAATTTTGGAGAAGAACATCTTTCCCACATATTTCTTCCGGAAAATATTCTGAGCCATATTTCGTTGTTCATTCAAGCATTATCGCAGCATCACGTTCTTCAGAAACCACTGCGATATTTGTTTGCAGGAAAACCAGGAACGGCAAAGACAAAAATCATTCGCGCTATTGCTAATGCGTGTAAAGGAAAAGCAACATTTGTTTTTACCAACGGAAATGAACATCGCATTGAATCTCTGTTTCAGTTTATTGATTTATTTTCTCCCGTTGTGTTATGTGTGGACGATATTGATTTAATGACGGGATCGCGTGAGGAGGGATTATACACCAAACAACTTGCAAATTTTTTACAGAAGATGGATGGATTTGTAAAACGCGATTTTTTTTTGTTGGCGACGACAAATGACAAACGATTAGTTGATTTAGCGGCAAGTCGTCCCGGAAGATTTGATTTGATTATTGATGTAAACGTTATTGATTCTAACCTATACCTTTCGCTTGTGGAAAGTAAAACGAAAAGTGAGGAAATCATTTCCTTATTTGATGACGAAGTTCTTTCCGAAATGAAAAGAAAGAAAGTTACCGGCGCTTTTATTGCAAACTTGGTGAAACATTTAGAAATTGTTGCAGCATTTGAACGTGAAAAACTCACACAAGAATATGTTTTGCAAATGATAGGTGAATCGTTTCGTGGTTTTTACAAAGAACCAGAACCGACAAACGGAAGAACGGGATTTGTGTTGGCGTAGTTTAAAAGGATCGGCAATTTTTTATCATTGTATTTATTCGGAACAAATTTAATCAATCACTAAAAAAACTTCATAAAACTATGTTTCCCATTTCACAACACAAAAATGCTTCTGAATTAATAACGTTATCACACTATAACGATGATGTTATTATTCCGCCTTACGAAGAAATCACATTACCACCCGATGCATCTCCTCAAAAAATTGCGAGAGAAATTTATTCCACAAGTAATGGAACAGATATTAGCGGTTATATTGCGAATGATACGGTATATTTTCACAAATCGGAAGAAGTGGATTACGGAAGCAACACATCAAAGTGGTTTTCATTCGCGACGTATAACTTACCTTCGGAGCCAACAAGATTAGTTCCTTCATCATTAGCAGTACTTGTCTTTCTTGTGAATAATGCACATCAAGTAATGTTCATTGCAAATAATTATGCAATTCATCTTGAGAAGACAGTAGAAACGTATGAGATTTGCAGAGAGTTGAACAAGATTTACGAATCGGAAGAATTTCTTGAATATCTTGAAAGCACAAAACCACAAGTAGTTGATTGTTTTGGTGAAGATGCAGAAGAGGAAATTGATAGCGAAAGTATCTTACCCGGATTATTGTGCCAATACATCTTTGATAAAAACGGCGGGGAGGAAGATGTTTATGTAGATTTTGAAGAAGATTATATGCAATTACTTAAGGAGACATTGAAACTTAATGTAGAAGTCTTTTTATTGGAATAACGTTATTCAAGAAATAAAATAGAATGTAATGCTCGTTGGAAAGCATTTGGAGATATAACACATAACACAATTATACACATATGAAAATTGAACACAGTAAAATAAAATCAGCGTTATTGGGCATTGCGGTTGGAGATGCATTAGGCGTTCCAGTAGAGTTTAATACTCGAAAAACATTGAGCGAGAATCCTATCACAGAAATGATAGGATTTGGAACACATAACCAAACGCCGGGAACTTGGTCGGATGACAGTTCTCTCACGTTTTGTCTTGCAGAAAGTTTATGCAAGGGATATGATTTACAGGATATTGCTCATAATTTTGAGAAATGGATGTATGAAAATTTTTGGACTCCGCACGGTGAAGTATTTGACAAAGGCGGAACGACAGAAATTGCAATTCAAAGATTACATCAAGGAATTAGACCTTATCATTCTGGTCAAGATGATATTAACTCAAATGGCAATGGTTCGTTGATGAGAACACTTCCGCTTGCATTTTATTTATTTGATAAACCCATTGAAGAACGATTTCGGGTTGTGAGAGAAGTTTCATCTATTACGCACGCACATATTCGTTCGGTCATTGCTTGTTTTATTTATGTTGAATATGCGATTCAACTTTTGAAAACGAGAGATAAAGTCTCTGCCTACAAGCAAGTGAAAATTCACGTTCCTGAATTTCTTAAGTCGTATAAAATTCATTCAGAGGAAATACTCTTGTTCAAGAGAATTTTAAGTGTTGATATAAATAAGTTCAAAGAAAAGGAAATATCCTCTACCGGTTATGTTCTTCATACACTTGAAGCAAGTCTATGGTGTTTGTTAAAATGCAATTCATTCACAGAAACAGTTTTATGCGCTGTAAATCTTGGTGATGATACTGATACAACGGGTGCAGTTGCTGGTGGTTTGGCAGGAATATTATACGGAGTGGAACATATCCCGAGTAACTGGCTCGAACTTCTTGCAAGAAAGGATGACATCGTTAAAGTGAGTGAACGATTAAGTGAGAAACTGGAGTAACAGAACACTTACCATTATTTCAATAAAAATTTCAAAACTCTTTTTTCGTATTTTTGTTCCGAAAAAAATCCTACTGTTATGAATGCAATACGATTACAAACTACTCTTGAAAAAGATGGAGTAGTTATTCTTAGCGACTTGCCTTATAAGAAGGGCGAACGTGTTGAGATGATTCTCCTTTTTGAGAAACCAAAAAATAAACAACGGCTGACGGCAAAGAAACTTTTACACTCCAAGCTTGTGGGGTTATGGCGGAACAGAAAAGATATTCACGATAGCGTTGCATTTGCTCGTGAACTTCGGGAACAATCTCAAAAAAGAGTACGGGCATAATGCTTTCTCTTGATACTGATATCCTTGTAGATATTTTACGAAAGCATCCCTCCGCAATTGAATGGCTCGACTCTCTTGATGATGAAGAACTTGTCATCAGTGGTTTTGTCGCGATGGAAGAAATTCAAGGATGTGTTAATAGACGTGAGCAACTTATCGTCGAGCAAGAAATTTCAAAATTTGTAATAGTTTCGCCCACCCTTGACGATTGCGAAATTGCCTTTCAAATCTTTTCTAAATTTTATCTCTCTTCTGGACTTGGAATTATAGATGCTTTAATTGGGCAAACTGCAGTTTCTCAAAACGTACCTCTATGCACGTTCAATACAAAACATTATAGAGCAATACCCAGCATCCGAATTTTGCAGCCGTACAAAAGATAAAAAGTGCGTAAACAATAAGTTAAAAAATCTATTGACGACTTGATTTTTTTTTGCAAGTACGGAAAATTTTTCCTTTCTCTTTTTTCGTATTTTTGTCCCGCTTCTTTTCAATTCATCAATCAACTAATAACGCATAACAAAGAACTTCCTTGTCAGAATTTGTTCATCTTCATAATCATTCGCATTACAGTTTGCTCGACGGCGCGGCTACGATTGAGGGAATTGTTGGCGCCGCAGTGGAAAACAAAATGCCCGCCGTCGCGCTCACAGACCACGGCGTAATGGATGGTTGTGTTGAGTTTTATTTCGAAGCGAAGAAAGCAGGAATAAAACCGATTATCGGAAGCGAGTTTTATATTGCGCCACACGGAACTTCCCGTTTCGATAAATCCGCTCGCGTGGAAGGCAAGGACAAAGACAAAGGCCGCGGTGTGTATAATCATCTCGTACTGCTTGCGAAAAACGAACTCGGCTACAAAAACCTCATCAAACTTTCTTCCATCGCGCACGCGGAAGGATTTTATTACAAGCCGCGCATTGATTTTGAAATTCTGAAACAATATTACGAAGGAATTGTTTGTCTTTCTGCTTGTCCCGTCGGTGTGATTGCAGATTATCTCGTGATGAAAAATTATGATAAAGCAAAAGCGGTATGCAAAGATTATACGGATTTATTCGGGCAAGATTTTTATTTAGAGTTGCAAGACCACGGATTAGAAGTTGAAAAACCTATTCTCGAATTTCTTCCGAAGTTTGCAAAAGAGTTTGGTTTGAAATTGATTTGCTCGAACGATAATCATTACATCAAACAGGAACACTCGCTTGCACATAATGTAATGCTGCTTATTCCCGAAGCGAGTCAAAATGGCGCGCCGCTCAATTACAAGGATTTGAAATACGGAACCGACCAGATTTATTTCAAGAGTGCGGAGGAAATGCAGAAACTGTTCAAACAATTTCCTCAAGCGATTACTTCAACAATGGAGGTTGCGGACAAATGCAATGTTACATTTAAAGAAAAAGAAAATCACTTTCCGAATTTTCTGTTGCCTTCAGACGCCGGAGGAAAAACACTCGATGAATATTTGGCAAAACTTGCATACGATGGCGTAAGAAAAAGATATCCCAACTTTGATAACGACATTGAATCACGTTTGAAACACGAACTCACTACTATTAAGAAAATGGGATACGCAGGATATTTTCTCATCGTGCAGGATTTTATTCGCGAAGCGCGAAAGATGGGCGTGTGGGTTGGTCCGGGAAGAGGAAGCGCGGCGGGAAGTATTGTTTCATATTCGCTTGACATTACAACAATTGACCCGCTGAAATATGATTTACTCTTCGAAAGATTTTTAAATCCCGATAGAGTTTCGATGCCCGATATTGATATTGATTTTACTGATACGAAACGCGAGTTGGTTATTCAATATGTGAAAAGAAAATACGGAGAGAAAGCAGTTTCACAAATTATTACGTTCAACACATTGCAATCGAAAGCAGTGTTGAAAGATGTCGGCAGAGTGATGGGAATTCCACTTTCAACGATTGAACCGCTGACTAAACAGATTCCGACAATTCAAGGCGAAGTGATGCCGCTATCTAAAGCGTTCAAAGAAATCCCTGAGTTGAAAGAAATACGAAAAAACACCGATGAAAAAATTCAGGAGTGGCTTGATGTTTCGCTTGTGCTGGAAGGAATGAATCGCAACGCGAGTGTTCACGCGGCGGGAGTGGTGATTGCGCCGGGACCAATTGATGAATACGTTCCGTTGTGCAAAGCACCGAACAGCGAAGTGAACATAACGCAATATCCAATGGGCGATTTGGAGAAAGTCGGTTTGCTGAAAATGGATTTTCTCGGGTTGAAAACATTGCGCGTGTTGGAAATTGCCGTGAAGATGATTCGACAAAATCATAACGTTGATATTGATGTGGAAAAAATTCCTGAAGGAGATGAAAAAGTTTTTGAATTATTTGCAAAAGGATTGACAACTGGCGTGTTTCAGTTTGAAAGTGCTGGAATGAGAGATTCGCTTCGCAAGTTGAAACCGAATGCGTTCACTGATTTAGTTGCAATGAACGCGCTGTATCGTCCCGGTCCAATGGAAATGATTGACGATTTTATTTTGCGCAAACACGGAAAACAAACAATCGAATATTTGCATCCGAAACTCGAGCCGGTTTTAAAAGAAACGTACGGCGTTATTGTGTATCAAGAGCAAGTGGTGAAAATGGCGAGTGAGATAGCGGGATTCACGCTTGCACAAGCAGATTTGTTGCGGCGCGCGATGGGAAAAAAAGATAAAGAGTTGATGGCGAAGCAGCAAAAAGAATTCGTGAAAGGCGCAGTAGAAAATGGAGTGAAAGAAAAAACTGCGAAAGAGATTTTTGATTTGATTGATAAGTTTGCATCGTACGGATTCAACAAATCGCATAGCGTTGCGTATGCTATGATTGCGTATCAAACTGCGTATTTGAAAACGTACTATCCGAATGAATTTATCGCCGCATCGCTTTCAACGGAATTAGATGATAACAAACGCATTGCAGAAATTATTGACGATTGCCGACAACTCGGAATAAAAATTCTTCCGCCTGATGTGAACGAAAGCGATGTTGATTTCACCGTAACGAATGATGGAATTCGATTCGGAATGAGCGCTATAAAAGGCGTTGGCGAAACTGCCGTTGAAAATATTTTGCGCGCAAAAAAAGAGTTAAAGAAATTTTCTAACATCTTTGAGTTTGTGAAGAATGTTGATTTGCGTCTTGTGAATAAACGTACACTCGAAGGATTGATTTGCGCCGGAGCATTTGATTCTTTGAATAAAAATCGCGCGTCGTTGTTTGCTTCTGTCGAGCGATTGATAATTTTCGGACAATCGGTGCAAGAACATTATTCGCGCAATCAATCGGGACTTTTTGGCGGCGCATCAAAAAATGATGAGCATATAAAATTTCCTCCGCTCGATGATAAACTTCACTGGAGTCAGCGTGAAACATTGGCGAGAGAAAAATCTGTTCTTGGGTTTTATGTTTCGGGACATCCGTTGCAGCAGTACGAAATTGAAGCCAATAATTTTTCAACGGCGAAATTTTCTGATGTGAGTTCAGCACAAAATGGAACAACGATTCGCGTTTGCGGAATTATCGTTGACATCAAAAAGAAGATTGATAAAAAAGGCGGACAAATGGCGTTTATGACGTTGGAAGATTTTTCGGGGAAAGGTGAGTGCATCGTGTTTTCTAAAACGTACGAGAAAGTTTCGCAATTTATTCGTGAAGATTATATCGTGATGGTGATTGGCAAAGCTGATACGAATGGTGAAACGTTGAAAATACTTGTAGACGAAATAATTCCCATCGAACAGGTAATGACAAAATTTGCAAAAGGAATTTCGATTTCACTCGATGCAAATGAAACGCAGGAAAAATCCATTCTTGATTTGAAAAAAATTCTCGAACAATTTTCAGGAACTTGCTCTTGTTATATTAATGTGAAAGGATTGAACGGAAACGGAGTAAAACGATTTCGCGCGACGAAATATTCCGTAACGCCTTCGCACGAATTGTTTTCACAAGTGCAACAATTCTTTGGCAAAGATACGATTTCAATTATGAAATGATTTTCGGTTTGAGATGTGGGATGTGAGATATGCGTAACACAATATTCTCAACTTCTCATTATCTCATATACTCAATTACTTATTAAACAAACTAACTAACTAACCAACAAACGAACCAACAAAAATGAAACCTTTACAATTAACAGACAGTACATTTCAAACAGAAGTAATAAATTCACAAACTCCGGTACTCGTAGATTTTTGGGCAGAGTGGTGCGGTCCATGCAGAATGATTGCGCCGATTGTCGAAGAACTTGCAAAAGAATACGACGGCAAACTCAAAGTCGGAAAAGTAGATGTGGATTCCAATCCGCAAATCTCGATGGACTTTGGGATTCGCAGTATTCCAACGTTGATGATTTTCAAAGGTGGAAAAGTCGTTGACCAAATCATCGGCGCAGTTCCGAAACGAACATTGGTGGATAGAGTGAGTGCGCAACTGAATTAGTGAATCGTTGTTTGTTATTGGTTATTCGCTAATTGTGAATAGATAATTAGTTTATTCTCGAGCTCGATTAACCAATAACAATTAACTAATACCGAAAAGAACGTGTTACAAAAAATTATTCTCGCTCCCTTTCGCGGATTTTGCGCTGGTGTTGATAGAGCAATTTTTGCCGTCGAAGAATGTCTGCAGCGATTCGGAACGGTGTACGTGTATCATCAAATTGTGCACAACACGCACGTTGTAAAAGATTTGGAAAACAAAGGCGCAGTGTTTGTCGAACGTGTGGAAGATGTGCCGAACGGAAGTTATCTTGTGTTCAGTGCGCACGGAGTTTCACCGCTCGTAAAATCGAATGCAAATAATTTCAAATTGTTGCCGATTGATGCAACGTGTCCGCTCGTAACAAAAGTGCATATCGAAGCACAAGATTTTTTTCGCAAAGGTTACACCATAATTTTAATCGGCCACGAAAATCATCAGGAAACATTGGGAACAATGGGGTACGCGCAGATGACGCTTGTGCAAACTGTTAATGATGTTGAGAAATTACAGATCAACGATGGAAAAATTGTGTATCTCACTCAAACAACGCTTTCGCTCGATGATACAAAAGAAATTGTTGAAGCGTTGAAGAAAAAATTTCCCGCAATCGAATCACCGAAAGTGGATGACATTTGTTACGCAACACAAAACCGACAAGATTCTGTGAAAGAACTTGCAAATGAATGTCAATTGATTTTGGTTGTTGGTTCAGCGAATAGTTCTAATTCTAATCGCCTTGTGGAAACGTCAAAACGTTTCGGCATACAATCGTTTTTGATTGAAGACAAAACGAAAATCAATTTTGATTGGTTTGAAAATGTGAAAACAGTTGGCTTAACTTCCGGCGCGTCGGTTCCGGAATTTTTAGTGCGCGATGTGATTGATGAAGTGATAAAACAATTTGGCAATATTGGCATAGAAAACCTCGAACGTGTAGATGAGAAGATTGAGTTTGCTTTGCCGAGGGAGTTGAATTGAGATTATCAAATGAAAAATGTGAGTTTTGATTTTTAAGGCAAAATTTTTTCTTCATATAAATACTTCTCCATCGGCACACAACTGCACACTAAATTCCTATCACCGTATGCGCTGTTCACTCGACCGACACTGGGCCAAAATTTTCGTTCGCGCATGTGTTTCGTTGGATATGCGGCTTTCTCGCGTGTGTACGGAAAATTCCAATTATCAATGGTAACAACATCAGCGGTGTGCGGCGCATTTTTCAAAACGTTATTTTCTTTCGGATACATTCCGTTTTCAATTTCCTCAATTTCTCTTCTTATCGAAATCAACGCATCACAAAATCTATCGAGTTCATCTTTCTGTTCGCTTTCTGTTGGTTCAATCATCATTGTTCCGACAACGGGAAATGAAACAGTTGGCGCGTGAAATCCGTAATCAATTAAACGCTTTGCAATGTCTTCTACTTCAATTCCCGCACTCAGTTTAAATTCTCGGCAATCCAAAATAAATTCGTGCGCGTTGCGAGCATTTATACCTTTATATAAAATTGGATAAAATTTTTCCAAGCGTTTCGCCATATAATTCGCGTTGAGAATTGCAAGTTGCGTTGCGCGTGTTAGTCCATCGCCTCCCATCATTTTTATATACGCCCACGAAATAACGAGAATACTTGCGCTTCCCCACATCGCTGAGGAAACCGCGTTACAATTGCTATCTTCCGAAAATAAATTTACATTCGATGGAAGAAACTTGGCAAGTTTTTCGTTCACACAAATAGGACCCATTCCCGGACCGCCGCCGCCGTGAGGAATGCAAAACGTTTTGTGCAAATTGATATGACACACATCTGCGCCAAGTTCTGCGGGACAACACAAACCAACTTGAGCATTTAAGTTTGCGCCATCCATATACACAAGTCCGCCGTGGTTGTGAACAATTGCGCAAATTTCTTTTATGCTTTCCTCAAACACGCCGTGTGTTGATGGATACGTTACCATAAGCGCGGCAAGATTTTTTTCATGTTCGTTTGCTTTCACTTCTAAATCATCAACGTCAATTGTTCCATCGTCATTCGCTCGAACAACGACAACATTCATTCCTGCCATTACTGCGCTCGCAGGATTTGTTCCGTGTGCCGATGACGGAATTAAACACACGTTGCGATGCGATTCATTTTTACTTTCGTGATAACGATGAATCGCAAGTAGTCCCGCGTATTCTCCTTGCGCTCCTGAATTTGGCTGCAACGAGCAAATGGAAAATCCGGTTATCTCTTTCAACATCGCTTCTAATTGTGAAAATAATTCTTGATAACCTTGTGTTTGTTCGAGTGGTGCAAATGGATGCAATTTTCCAAACTCGCTCCACGTTACAGGAATCATTTCTGTTGTTGCGTTGAGTTTCATCGTGCAAGAGCCGAGTGAAATCATACTATGTACAAGCGACAAATCTTTTTCTTCGAGCGAGCGAATGTAGCGGAGCATTTCCGTTTCCGAATGAAATTTATTGAATACAATATGCATGAGATACCGACTCGTGCGTTTCATTGTTCCATCATAATTGTATGAAATATTTTTTGTGATTTCGTTCAATGAAATTTTTCGAGAAGAATTTGTGCTAAAAATTTCGAGAAGTGTATTGACAATATTTTCGTCGCACGTTTCGTCGAAAGAAATTCCAAGCGAACCATCATCATACTGTCGAAGATTGATTTCGTTTTCTTTTAAAGAATAAAGAATTTTTGTCCGCGATTTATTTTCAACATTCACACGAATCGTATCGAAAAATTCTTCGTAGAAAATTTCGTAACCAAGTTGTTTCAATCCATTTGCAAAAATTTTTGTGAGATGATGAATTCGAGAAGCGATATTGCGAATTCCATTTTCACCGTGATACACGGCGTACATACTTGCCATTACTGCGAGAAGAACTTGTGCTGTGCAAATATTCGATGTTGCTTTTTCTCTGCGAATGTGTTGCTCGCGAGTTTGCAACGACATTCGCAACGCAGTTTTTCCACGCGAGTCAATTGAAACGCCGATAATTCTTCCCGGCATTTGTCGTTTAAATTCATCTTTGATTGTAAAGAATGCCGCGTGTGGTCCGCCATATCCCATTGGAATGCCGAATCGCTGTGAATTTCCCACGCAACAATCCGCGCCAAATTCTCCCGGAGGAGTGAGCAACGCCAAACTCAATAAATCTGCCGCAACAACAACGTACGAATTATTTTTATGCGCAAGTTCGCAGAACGAACTATAATCATTCACTGCTCCATCAGTAGTCGGATATTGCAGAAGCGCACCAAAAACATTTTCCGAAAATTGAAACTCGTAATGATTTCCGACGATGACGTTTATTCCCAAGGGTTTTGCGCGTGTGTGAATTACGTCAATCGTTTGCGGATGACATTGTTCCGAAACAAAAAATGTCGGATTGGTGATTTCTGTTTTCATTCGCAAAAACATTGTCATCGCTTCTGCTGCTGCTGTGGATTCATCGAGAAGCGAAGCGTTGGCAATCGGAAGCCCCGTTAAATCTATCACCATTGTTTGAAAATTGAGTAACGCTTCCAATCGTCCTTGCGCGATTTCCGCCTGATACGGAGTGTACGCAGTGTACCATGCGGGATTTTCCAACACGTTGCGCTGAATTACTGTTGGCGTGAACGTGTCGTTGTATCCCATTCCAATCAGCGAGCGAAAAATTTTATTCTTCGATGCGATAGAATAAATTTCCGAAAGCGTTTCTTGTTCGCTTTGTGTGCGATGAAGTTTGAGCGGCGACGTTGTGCGAAGTTGCTGAGGAATAACGTTTGCAATAAATTCATCAAGCGAGTTTGCGCCAACGACTTCGAGCATTTGTTGAATTTCGTTTTCATCGGGACCGATGTGGCGCGAAGAAAAATTTTCTTTGGAAAAAAAATTGATTGACATTATGAGTTTTATTTAGTAAAAGAATTATTGCGCGAAGAAAAAATTACTTCGCGAAACTCTGCGCTAAACTTTGCGTTCCTTCGCGGTTAAATACAATTCTCTTTTAATCGCAAAGCAAAAAATGTAAATAAAGTTGGAGTTCATTTTAAAATAATAACGCAGTAATAACTATTGTTACCATAAATGCAATTCCGAGTAGAAATATCTCGCTCAAAAGCAACAAACTCATTTTCGCGATAGTTTTTCCAAGTGAAATTTTTCAAAACCGGTTTTTTCTTTAGGTGATATTTGGAAGGCAAGCGAATCTTGTCGTGATGAATCATCAGCAACAAAAAGTTTTACATTATTTCCATAGTTTTTGTTGAAGGAAACTCCACCCGTTTCTTTTACGTCATTTTTGTCGGCAAAACGGATTTGGTTTTCCGTTGGAGCGAAAAGAAAATAGAGAACGCTGATGAAGAAATACATTCGTAGCGGTGGAATGTGTCGAACACGTTTTCCTTCGATAAATTCTTTGGTGAGAAAACCAGGTTTGAAGAGAAGAAGTTTTATGCTGGAAATTACATACGAATCGAAATGAAGATAATTGCCTAAAAATTCTTTGACAATATGCGAGAACGGAACATTGAGATGCGTTAGTTCTTGTCCGCACTTTGAGCAAAATTTTCCGACAAGTTTTTCTCCGCAGTTAAGACAATGTTCGTGCGAAGATAGCGTGTTCATTTTCCAATTAACTCACGGTATTGATTTGAAGTGAGAAGCGCGTTCAATTCTTTTGCGTCTGCGATTTTCATTTTCACAATCCATCCAGCGTTGTATGGATCTTTGTTGATTACTTCGGCAGAAGATTCGAGAGAGGAATTTACTTCAACAATTTCTCCACTGATGGGTGCATATAAATCGGAAACGGTTTTCACTGCTTCAATCGTGCCAAATGTTTCGTGTTCTTTAAGTTTTTTTCCTTTCGAGGGAAGTTCGACAAAGACAATATCGCCAAGTTCGCTTTGTGCAAAATCCGTAATTCCGATTGTTCCGATATTTCCATCCACGCAAATCCATTCGTGGTCTTTGGTGTATTTTAAATTGTTAGGGAAATTCATTTTAATTTTTTTTAGTTACGAGTTGCGAGTTTCAAGTTTTTAAAAAGTTTCAGCGTGTTATCATCGAAAAAAAATTTCAAGTGAGTAAATCAATCTTTAAACTCAAACGTTTCAAGAAAACTCGTATCAAAATCGCCATCTTGGAATTTTTTGTTCTGCATAACTTTTTTATGAAACGGAATTGTAGTTGCAACGCCTTCAATCGTAAATTCTTCCAACGCTCCCACCATTTTTTCGATTGCACCGGTACGAGTAGGAGCAAAACAAATCAGTTTTGCAATAAGCGAATCGTAATATGGCGGAATTTGATAACCGCTGTATGCGTGAGTATCAACTCGAACTCCGAAACCGCCGGGCAAATGAAATCCGGTAATTGTTCCCGGAGACGGACGAAAATCTTTGTATGGGTCTTCTGCATTGATGCGGCATTCGATTGCGTGTCCGCGAATCGGAAATGCTTTTTTCGGAAGACGCATTCCCGCCGCAATTTTGATTTGCATTTTCAGTAAATCGTGGTCAATCACTTCTTCGGTTACCGTGTGTTCCACTTGAATGCGCGTGTTCATTTCCATAAAATAAAAATTTTCGTCTTTGTCCACGAGACATTCAATAGTTCCCGCTCCTTCGTACTTCACTGCTTTTGCGGCTTTTACTGCGGCGGCTTCCATTTTTTTTCTCAATGCAGAACCCACAAACGGCGATGGTGATTCTTCCACAAGTTTTTGATGTCGGCGTTGAATGGAACAATCGCGCTCATTCATTGCAACGACGTTTCCAAATTTATCACCGAACACTTGTATTTCGATGTGGCGCGGATTTTCGATAAATTTTTCAATGTACATATCGCCGTTGTTAAATGCCGCTGATGCTTCTGCGCTCGCCATTTGAAACGCTTTTTCCAATTCATCAGATTGACGAACAATTCTCATTCCTTTTCCACCGCCGCCGGCTACTGCTTTTAACATTATGGGATAACCAACGTCGTCTGCAATTTTCAGTGCGTCATTCACATTGGTAATAACTCCATCACTTCCCGGCACAACCGGAACTCCGGCTTTACGCGCAGTTTCTTTTGCAACTGCTTTGTCGCCCATTGCAATAATTGCATCAATCGGCGGTCCGATAAATTTTATTCCCGACGTTGCGCAAATTTCTGCAAAGTCTGCTTTCTCTGCAAGAAAACCATATCCAGGATGAATTGCGTCTGCGCCGGTAATTTCTGCGGCAGCGATAATGCGTGGAATGTTAAGATAACTTTCTTTGCTGAAAGGAGGACCGATGCACACGGCTTCATCGGCGAATTTAACGTGAAGCGAATCTCGATCTGCCTCGGAATAAACAGCTACGGTTTTTACGCCGAGTTCGCGGCATACTCGAATGGTGCGAAGAGCAATTTCTCCGCGGTTAGCGATGAGGATTTTTTTAAACAATCTTTTAAACTCGAAAATAATTTTCAATTTTTCTTGTTAAAATTCCAAATGACAAAAAACTAATCCAAAACAAATTTCAAATAACAAATTCTAAAGATTTGAAATTTCGGATGTGTGTTTTATTTGAGATTTGGATATTGGCATTTGAATTTTTAACAAGAAGTTGAAATAAAATTCAATTGTAATTTGTATATCTAAAATGAATTACACCGGCTCCACCAAAAACAACGGTTGATTGAACTCCACCGGTTTTCCATTTTCGACCAATATTTTTAAAATCTTCCCTTCAATGTCGGATTCGATTTCGTTCATCAGTTTCATTGCTTCGATGATGCAGAGAACTGTTCCAACTTTTATGTGCGCTCCTACTTCGACATACGCATCGGCATCAGGAGCGGGAGAATGATAAAATGTTCCGACAATCGGTGAACGAATTTCCTTCGTTGTTGATGGGGTATGAGCGGCAAGTGGTTTGATTTCTGAAACGGATGGCGGTTGAAGAATTGAAACTTGCTGCGGAACAATTGCGCTTGCAACAGTATTATTTTTTCCTTTTGCAATGCGTATTTTTTTTCCCGCTTCTTCGATTTCAATTTCGTCAATGTTACTTTCCGAAATGAGGGTTACAAGATTGCGAATATAAGTAAGGTCCATTACTTCCTCAATATTTTTTTGAATGGGAACTTCAGTGTGTTTGTTGGCTTTCACGTTGTAAATTATTTAACACGTTCAATATAAATTCCGGTACGCGTGTCAATGCGAATTTTATCCCCTTCGTTAATGAACAGCGGAACATTGACTGTTGCTCCTGTATCCATCGTCGCCGGTTTTGTTCCTCCTGTTGCAGTATCTCCTTTAACACCAGGAACCGTATTCGTTACGATGAGATCTACGGTAACAGGTAATTCGAATCCAAGTATGTTTGAACCATCAAAAAGAACTTCTACTTCTGTGTTTTCTTTGAGGAATTGCGATTGTTCTCCTATTGCTTCTTCAGGAACAGAAATCTGATCATACGTTTCTTGATCCATACATACATAACCTGCACCGTCGTGGTATAAATATTGCATTTGTTTTCGTTCAACGCGAACTTGTTCAATTGCTTCGCCAGCGCGAAATCTATTTTCAAATGTCTTTCCACTTTTTATTCCTTTCAACTTTGCACGAACAAACGCACGCCAGTTCCCAGGATTAACGTGTTGAAATTCTATTAATTCGTATAGTTCGCCGTCGAATTTTATTACCATTCCCGGTCGAAAATCAGCAGTTGTTGCCATAAAATGATGTTTACTTCTCTTTTACGTGTATTTATTTTTTAAAATTGCGGGAAAATATAGTCAGAAGGAAAGTAAAAAACCAACGGAACAACGGAAAAGTTCTCATTTAGAATTTGAAAAAACTATTTTTTCGAATAATGCAATACAAATAATTTCAGGAAAAAATTGCTTTGTAAATTTTTTTCAAAACGTTATTCTACACGCGTTATGGAAATGTTTGAATGAGTATTTCAGTTCGTATTTCTTCATATCAGTAAATGATATTTAGAGAATTACTTTGTATCCAACTTTATCAAGAGCAAACAGAAAATCTAATGGTGAGAATTTTGTTTCATCATAACGAACAGTTACTCTACCAAGTTGTACATCTTCCACGTATACAAAAGGAAGTTCTGATAATGCATTTCTTACAGTCAATATGCAATGATGGCATGTCATTCCTTCAATTTCAAAATCTTGTGTTTTCATGTAATTTTTTTGTGATATAAATATGTAAATAAAATTTTTGTAAAGATAAATATTTTTTGATGAATTGCTACTTCAAGCAATAGTTATCATCCCAATTCTACAACCGTTACACCCGTTCCTCCTTCATTCCATTCTGCAATTTGAAAATTTTGCACCAACGGATGCGTTGAAAGAAATTCTGTAATTCGTTTTCGTAGCGCACCTGTTCCCTTTCCGTGAATCAGATGTACTCTTTCCATCCCTGCAACTTTCGATTCGTCGAGAAATTTATCAACTACTACAATTGCTTCATCTCCGTATAATCCTCTCAAATCTATTTCGCGTTTGTATTCTCGCGGCAAAAACGATGAAGGAAGATTTTTTTTCTTTTGTTGTTCACTTTCTTTTACCAACTGTAAATCGCTTCCTTTCGCTTTCATCTTTACTGAAGAAAATGAAACTACATATTCGTTTTCTGCATTTGTTTTGGAAACAATTTTTCCTAATTCATTTCCATTTTTCATTTTTACCGAATCACCGATACGAAACAATGCAGATGGTTCAGTTGAAGGATCTATTAATTCTTGAAGTGATTGGCGAAAATCGTTTTTCACTTGTTCAACAGCATCGAATTGTTTTTTGAGAATATGTTTATCAGCGGCAGTTTCTTTTATTTCCCGTACTGCTTGTTCAATAGTTTTCCTTGCAGAAAGTATAATTTCATTCGCATCATCTATTGCTTTCCTGCGTATTTCTTTCAATTCACGTTGAAGCGAATCTTGTTTTGTTTTGTACTCCTGAATCGTATTATGTAATGTATTTCTTTCTAATCTGAGAGATTCTAATTCGCTTTTTAACAATTGCGAACGGTTTTCCACTTCATTTAAAAGATTTTCCAAATAATTCGGAATTTCTCCACGATACTTCTTTGCTTGCTGCAAAATGAAGTTAGGAAAATCCAAACGTTGTGCTATTTCCAAAGCATAACTGCTTCCTGGAATCCCAACACACAAACGATACGTCGGCATCAATGTTCTTTGGTCGAATTCCATTCCGGCGTTCTCAATTCCGTTAGTGTTTTGAGCAAACGCTTTCAATTCGCCGTTGTGTGTTGTTGCAATTGTAAAACTATGCATCGCTGTCAAATGCTCAAGTACCGATGCCGCAATTGCGCTTCCTTCCGATGGATCGGTTCCGCTTCCGAGTTCGTCAAGTAAAATTAAACTTTCATTATCCGCATGTTCGATAATTGTTTTCAAATTGTTAAGATGGGAACTGAACGTACTCAAATCATTTTCAATGGATTGTTCATCGCCAATATCTACAAATAATTTTTTGATAATTCTGCAATGCGAATTGGAAGAAGCAGGAATATGAAAACCTGCTTGAATCATTGTCTGTAAAAGTCCGATCGTTTTTAATGCTACTGTTTTTCCTCCTGCATTTGGGCCAGTAATAAGCAACGTATTCCAGCCATTACCAATTTCTATGGTGAGCGGAACAAGTTCGCTACGTTTATGTTTATTGAACAACAGCGGGTGATACGCATCTTGCAACAATATACTACCTTCTTCTCGAACATGAATCGACGTTCCGTGTATTTCTCGCGAGTATTTTGCTTTTGCTTGTAAAACTTCAAGTTGAGCAAGAATTTCGACGTTCCGTTGTAGCGAATCGCGATGTTCAGCAATTTGTTTTGATAAGTCACGAAGTATTTTTTCTACTTCTCGATATTCTTCAAAATGCAATGAACGTATTTCATTGTTGAGTTGCAATGTTTCCGATGGTTCGATGAATACGGTCAATCCACTCGAAGAAGACGAATGAATAAATCCATCAACGCTGTTTTTATATTCTGCTTTGATGGGAATAACCATTCGGCCTTCGCGTGTCGTAATGATTTCATCTTGCGCAACGCCGTCTTCAATACATTTCTTAAGTAACGTTTCTAATTTTTTTCTCAACTGATTGGAATGTTCTGCAATGCGACGACGAATATCCCGTAAAACTTTGGTTGCATTGTCTCGCACATTTCCATTTTCGTCAATCGCTTGCTCGATATTGAATTCAAGTATTTTATTCGTGAAGAGTTGCGATGATTTCTGACCTAACAAAATGTACACCTTTTCTCTTTTTGCGAAAAACTGTTCACTTACTCTGCTTATGTTGAGCAATTCAAAAATTTCACGCAATTCTCCTGCAAAAAGATACGCTCCATCAATGGAAAGTTTTGAAAGATATAACGGACAATTATCTGAAAATCGTATGTTTATTTCACCCTCACTCACTATGACTTGTTTCATTTCAGAAACAAGGTCCAATTCGTAGCGAATATCGCGCAACGATGCAAATGGAGTTGTTTGTTTTAAGAGTGAAACGGCTAACGAAGAATGGACATACGTTGCAACGTGAGATTTGACTGCGTCAAATTCTAACTTTGAAAATGCTTGCAAGTATTCGTTCATCTTTTCTTGTTCCAAAGGAAACAACATAGAACAATAGGAAGTGAATTTTGTTGAAGCGAATCAAGCGGTTTTCGCTCGTACGGTTGTGAAAGGAACGTAGAAAAAATATCAATGATGCGAGGAGCAATGTTAACGACGTTTGAATAAAGGACGGATGACGATTTCATTTCATCGGAAATAAGTTGAAAAAAAGTTACTCCTATGAGCAAAAAACTTAAAACGATAGCCGCTTGTGCTATACCAATGATTCCTCCGATAATTCTGTTTGCAACGGAAAGTGATGCTGACTTCGGTTCAAAAATTTTAGAGAAAATTTTGAATACGATATAGATGATGAGAAAAATAATAATAAAACTCAGCAATGCAGAAAATTGCGGAGACAAATGAAACTGTTTTATTACAAACAAATTAACAAAACGAAAATATTTATACGCTACAAATAAACCTATGAATACTCCAAGGAATGAAAATATTTTTTTTATCATACCTTCTTTCAAACCAAGAAGAAATCCGAGGATGAGAAAAATGGAAAGAATGAAATCGAGCATTGGTATTCTTATTTGTTCATAGAAATGAGTAATTGTAATGCAGAATATTCAATGTTCAATTGGTTGGGAATTGAACTTAATTGGCTATTCTCCGTTCTGCATTGACATTGGAAATTCTTCACTAAAAATTATGGCTGAATCACTTCTTTCACTATCTCCTGCACCATCTTTCCATCTGCTTTGCCTTTGAGTTCTTTCATAACCATTGGCATTACGTTAGAAAATTCTTTCGAGCCGGCTTGTTCTGCGATGCGGAGTACTTCCGTTCGCACTTCCTCCGCGCTCATTTGTTTCGGCAAAAACTCTTGCAGTATTTTCAATTGCGCTTCTTCTTCTTCAACTATTTCCATTCGATTTGCCTTTTGTGCAATTTCGATCGTCTCTTTTCGTTTCTTCACTTGATTGCTAATGATTTGCAAAACGTTCACATCGGCGATTTCTCCTTTACCGGATTTTTCATATTCCAAAATTCCCGCGCGAACGGAACGAATGGTTTCTAATCGCACTTTGTCGCCGCTTTTTATCGCCGCAGTCATTTGTTGTGTTATTGTTTCTTTTAGAGCCATAATGAAGTTAGTGGTTGAGATTATAGATGTGGAATATTATCACGTTCAAAAAAATGTGATGAAAATATACAAGGAACACTTTCGAGAATAAAATGGTGACTATCTTAACAACATCATTTTTCGTTTCATAAAAACATTACTAAATTATCGGTAAATTTTAATAACAATTTTTTATCAAGCAATTTCATGAAAAAATATTTTTTTGCAGTATGTATTGCTGCGACATTTGCCTTCTTGGCAACTCCAACTATTGCATTGACCCCTGCTAATGGAATATGGGGTTATGTATATGAATGGAACGGAACTCCTACGAATACGACTTGTATTGTAACAACACAAATTGATTATGGGAATCATACAAAAACGTTTCGAGTAAATGTAGATAATTGGAATGGGGCAGGTAGTTACAAAATCACACCCGGACCAAATGACCCACCTTTTCCCCCGAATACTCAACAACAAGTTGTTGCTAACAACGGCGGAAGGGTAGGATACGTGACGTTTAACTATGGTGGTGGTTTTCAGCAAGCGCCAATATTACATTAAGTAAAGTCTCAATCTATTAAACGAACGGGAGTGAGAACAGAAAAACATTTTTGCACTTACTCTTTAGTTTTTCTTATTCTAAAAATTGTTATATCCTATGTTCAATTATCGTTTCCTTTTCTTTCTCTGTATTTCAATGTTTAGCACAAACATTGCCGTTGCAGGCAATAATGCACCGTTACTTTTGCCCGGGTTTCCACTCCAGTTCGATTCAGGGTTCACAATCATCTCGCCGCCGACACTTGCAGATTTCGACAACGACGGAAAACTCGAAATCGTTACTACGACTGGGATAAATGGAATAAACAAGAGGATGATTTTTATTTTCCGTTCCGATGGAAGTCGTTATCCCGGTTGGCCCAAACAACTCCCGGCAAACGACCCTCCGTATGCTACAGCAGCGGGAGACATTGACGGCGATGGTGCCGTTGATTTAGTGGTCCTTGCTACTCATAATGTCTATGCGTTCCGTTCCGATGGAATACTGATGAATGGTTTTCCCGCCTATTTCCACGACGACTCGTACATTGCTACGTACGATGTCGTTCTTTACGATTTAGATAACGACGGGACGTTAGAAATAATAACACAAAATGGAAGCAGTGTTCTGGTATTCAATTCTAATGGACAACTTCGCCAAGGTTGGCCACAAGTAGTAAGTGGTTATCCTCCCGCGAAACCTGCTGTAGGAGATATAACTGGCGACGGCATTGTCGAGATTGTTACTACATCATTACTGTGGAAAAACCCGCAACCTGGAGTCTATTTATATGATTCCAGTTTTATTTATGTTTTCCGTCCCGATGGTTCTCAACTTCCTGGATGGCCTGTAGTAATGGATTCTATCGATAATTATTCCTTTGGTCCACCATTACATGCTACTCTACTTCCTCAATCACCATACGGACCCCTTATCATTACAGCACATAATAAATTTATTTCACCGTTCGTTGAAAGTTCCTACGTTGCCATATATACGCCGGCAGCACAGATTCTCCGAAAGTGGCAAGTAAGTAGCGTGGGTTTCATAGGCGGAGGTATTTCTCTTGGAGACTTCAATGGCGATGGAACAGTTGAAATAGTTACGCAAACGTACCCTGGTTATCGCTTACTCATTTCCACATTAGAAGGCAAAATCCTCCCGACCCAACCGATGTCCGGCTTCATTGGCGGTCCCGATAATCCTACCATTGGTAAATTGACTGCTTCGTCTCCTTTCCTCAACATTGTTACAAAAGACAATAGTTCAATCGTTGGTATTGATACGAGCGAAATTTACGTCTACAACTTCGACGGTACCCACGTTGAATGGTCACCCCTGAAAACAAAAGGCATTCCGTATTTCGCACCCGTCCTCGCAGATATTGATGAAAACGGCAGCATCGATATGATAACTATTACAACCACAGAACACTCCCTCAACCTCCTCTATGCGTGGACGCTCCCCGGCATTTCATCCGCGTATGAAAATTTTCCATGGCCAATGTATGGACACGATAGATATAGAACGTCTCTATACGGCTTCGTTCCCAACGATAGTACTGTGAGCGTTCCAAGTTTTGAAAACAACACAACTACTTTTTTCCTTTCCCAAAACTACCCCAATCCGTTCAATCCACTCACCACTATCCACTATGCACTATCCACTTCCGGTAACGTTACGTTGAAAGTGTATGATATTCTTGGAAGAGAAATTGCAACGTTGATTAACAACGAACGAATGGAAAAAGGAACTCACGAAGTAACATTTGATGCAGCAAATTTAACAAGCGGAATTTATTTTTATCGGTTGCAAATAAATAATGGAAAAGAAAATGTTGTGAGTACAAAAAAACTTGTGGTGGCAAAGTAAGCACATTCAAATATCAGATCTTTCTTTGCAATTTATGTTTAAAATTTTTTAGATGTCCTTGGATTCTTTTCTTATTCTCTTTGTTGCAATTTTCACCGTAGCATTTTTGTATTCTTCTGTGGGACACGCAGGCGCATCGGGATACATTGCAGTGATGACATTGTTTGGATTATCCGTCGCAGTGATAAAACCTTCTGCCCTTGTGTTAAACATCGCCGTCGCTTGTCTTACTTCGTATCAGTTTTGGAAAGCGGGACATTTCTCGTGGAAATTATTTTTTCCGTTTGCAATGACATCTGTTCCGTTTGCATTTCTCGGAGGTTATATTACACTTCCAACACTTATTTTAAAAATTATTCTCGGTGTTGTGCTGCTCTACTCTGCTTTACGTTTCATGTTTCGTTTTCAATTTGAAAACGTAACGGTGTCTCCATCAAAGCCAATCGCACTTTCATTCGGTGCTATTATTGGATTAATTTCTGGAATTACCGGAGTTGGCGGAGGAATTTTTCTTACACCATTGCTACTCTTGATGAAATGGGCAAAAACAAAAACTGCCGCGGCGGTTTCAGCGGTATTTATACTCGTTAATTCAGTTGCGGGAATAGTCGGCTCGCTTTCTAATAATCAATCATTACCATTGCAATTACTTCCGATGATGCTTGCAGCATTATGCGGCGGAGCAATCGGTTCATATTATGGTAGCAGAAAATTTTCTCCTCTCTTCATCAAAAAATTTCTCGCTGTCGTTTTAACTATTGCGGGAATGAAGTTGATGTTCACGTAGAACATTTTCCGTATGTTAAAAAGGAACATTTAGTATACTCTGTCTTAAATTATATTTCAAAAAATGTCAGCGGCTATAAAGCAGGTTGTGTTCGTTGGCATCCAACAGAAAATTTCATTACATATATCTCAATGCAAAACGGACAGCACAATATTTATGCAGTTACTCCCGATGGAATAAAACAATGGAAACTTACTGATAACCAAATATCTGGAGGTTGCTGCGATTGGAGTTCGGACGGAAAGTGGCTGGTTTTCGATTCAGCAAAAAACGTTGAATCACAATATCATAAAGTTATCTTTTATAGAAAATTCAACTAAAGTAGAAAAACAATACACACTATACATTTATGAAAAAATATATTTTCCTCACGCTCTTCTTTCCTCTTTTACTTTTTTTCAAAACGACAAAGAAAGATAGTTTGTGGCTTCCCCTCAAACTATTTATAGGGAAATGGATTGGTGAAGGACGAGGCGAACCATGATTGTTGATTCGGTTTTGAAATACGGCGATGAAATAATGAACTTCATAGTATCGCGTTCCATTTCGCTGGTCACTTTTGCAAGTTGTGAAGGCATTTGAGGAATTCCCGGTTTCGGGTCAACGAAATGCGGATTTTGATAACCAGTCGCAACGGCAAAAACATCGACGTTGTCGCTATTTATCTACATTTAATTTTTTTACAGAATAAACAAGTTGCTGAAATTGTGTACGTGATTTTCATATATTTTTTTCAGAATGAAACATAATTTCCGAGAAAAAATATTTCGCATTCCTCTCTTCATCGTTGTTGCGTTAATCTTGTTGTTCACTTCATTCAATTACTTCCTCATCCCTGCGTTGGTACATAGCAAAGAAACATTACTTGTTCCATCTGTGATTAATATGAAAAAAGATGATGCCACACGATTGCTTGATTCGCTCGGTTTAAAACCCTTAGACGGAGGAATAAGAAAAGACCAGAAAATCAAGCCGGGAAGAATTTCGCTTCAAACGCCGTTTGCTGGCTCTGCCGTCAGAAAAGGAAGAAGAATCTATCTTGTTATGAGTGGAGGCGAAGAAAAAGTTTCCGTTCCTTCATTAAAAGGAAAATCGTTACGAGATGCGCTATTCGCTCTTGAGCGCATCGGTTTATTAATGGGCGAACCATCATATTCTGTTTCTGACGATTATCCTGCGGGAACAGTGTTTATCCAAGAAATAGCAAGTGGGAGTACAGTAAGCAAAGGAACGCAAGTTTCTGTTGTCGTGAGCCAAGGAAAAAGCACTGATAGAGTTCGTGTTCCCGATGTAACAAACAAAACATTGAACGAAGCAATTGCATTTCTCAAGTCGAAGAACTTTACCATCGGTAAAATTTCGTTTGAACATACAATCGAATTCCCTCCGAACACCGTTCTCGACCAATATCCCATACCGGGAGATTTTGTTCCATTTGGCGCAACAATTGATTTATTCGTATCACGGGAAAAAGTAAAAGTAACTGAACACTAATATGAAAAAAATAAAAATCGCCCCATCAATTTTAAATGCAGATTTTTCTTCATTGAGAAACAGCGTACAGCAACTTGAACGTGGCGGCGCAGATTGGTTACATCTTGATATTATGGATGGACATTTTGTTCCAAACATTACGTTTGGTCCTATGATTATTTCTTCAATAAAAAAAATTACCAATCTTCCTCTCGATGCGCATCTGATGCTCGAGCGCCCAGACGATTTATTAGATTCGTTTGCTCAAGCGGGATGCAATCACATTACCGTTCACGTTGAAGCGTGCAAACATTTGTATCGAACAATTCAAACAATCAAAAAAATGGGAATGAAAGCAGGAGTGTCGCTAAATCCTGCAACGCCTGCTTATGCAATTTCCGAAGTGCTGCACGATGTTGATATTGTACTCGTAATGACTGTTGAACCAGGATTTGGTGGGCAAGAATTTATTTCGTCGCAAATTTTAAAAGTAGAAACAATTGCTGAAATGATTGAGCCGTCGCAAGCAGAATTAGTTGTTGATGGAGGAATTACAGAACAAAACGTGAAATCCGTTGTGGATGCAGGAGCGACAGCATTCGTTGCTGGATATTCCATTTTCAAGAATAAAAATATTATTCAAGCAACGCAAAACCTCTTACGAATTGCTAATCAGAATGTTCGGAGAATGCGAAAATAAATTTCTCGTATATCTATTTCGCGAACCTTGTGTTGGTATTTTTCCAACATTGCTTTTCGTGAGGAAACGGAATTTTTCCAATATTGAACACGAACATCCTAGTTATTTCCGGTCCCATAAAAACAAAATGTTCTTTCATTGCTTTTTGACAAGCGAGAAGTTCATTTGGAATAGTGTTAAGAAATTTTCGAAAACTTCCGAATTCTTTCTTCAGTTTTATTATTCGTTTTGCGTTTTCAAGCGTTGCATTTATTTTTGTTCTGTTGCGAACAATCGTAGCATCGTTCAACAATCGCTTTAATTCTTTCTTATCATAATTCGCTACTTTTTGAACAGAAAACTTTGAGAACGCTTTGTGAAAGTTCTTGTGTTTACTCCAAATGATTTTCCAACTCAATCCCGCTTGAAAAATCTGCTGTGTCATTCGTTCAAATAGTTCGTTGTCATTTCTTGGTGGAACTCCCCAGTAGTTGTCGTGATACAACTGCAACATTTCATCATCGTCCGCCCATTGACAGCGTTTCTTAATCTCGATTTTCACTATTTTTTTACTGTCTCAATTTTTTTCTGTCCAACAAATTGAACTTTATCTTCTCCCCCATCTACGTGAATAATACCGCCAGAAATAAAATCTGCATGTTCTAAGCACAACATAGCAATTGTTTTGGCAACGTTTTCTGGTGTCGTTAATTTTCCCTGCGGATTTTTAGCAAGCGAAATATTCAACATAGATTCAGCGTTAGGAATTTTCCGCAACGCGGGAGTATCGGTAACTCCTGCGAGCAATGCAGTTGCAGTAATTCCGTATTCGCCAAGTTCCATCGCAAGTTGGCGTATATGCGATTCGAGGGTTGATTTTGCTGCAGATACTGCGCCGTAAAATGGCAATACAGAATGACCTCCTGAACTCGTCATTGCAAAAATGCGACCTCCGCTTTTCATAAGTTTCTTGGAAACGATTCCCTGCGTCCAGTACACTAACGAATTTCCCATCACATCAACTGTCATTTCCATTTGCGCCTGCGTAATCATTTCATCGGGATTGTGTGAAATGTACGGCTTCAGCGTTCCAAATGCGAGCGAGTGTAACATAATCTTAATAGTGTTTTCAGCATTTTCTGAAAATATTTTTTCTATTCCATCCAACACTTCGTTTCTTTTCGTAGCATCGGAAGCGTTCACATTAAAAAAAATTGCTTTGCTTCCGTATCTCTCGATTTCAGAAATAATTTTTTGTACGTTTGGCAATGTTGCAGCGCGGTCAAGATGAATTCCAAAAATATTCATTCCGTGCTTCGCAAGTTCAATTGCCGTCGCTCCGCCAAATCCACTCGATGCTCCGAGAATTAATGCCCAATGTGTCGGTGGAAATCGAAATTGTGTATTCATAATTGTATCTCTAGACTGTACTGTGAAAATGTTTGTATTGATGAACTATGAATGTTGCGACAAATAATAATGACAAACGTTGTGTACTGCACATTCATTGCATCGTGGATTTGTAGGACGACAAGTTTCTCTTCCAAGAAATGAAAAACTCATTCCGATTTCACTCCAATATTTCTTGGGAATTTTTTCCATCAATTGTTTTTCTATTTTTTCAGGATTTGCTCCAGTTGCAATTCCAATACGCGGAGCAACTCGAAGCACGTGCAAATCTACAATTATTCCTTCTGCAGATTTTCCCATTTCGCGTAACATCACATTAGCAGATTTTCGACCTATGCCGGAAAGTGATGTCAAACCTTCCAACGTTGTAGGGATGTTGTTATCGTTTTTTATTGTTTGTCCAATTGATATAAGCCATTTTGCTTTGTTCGCAAAGTTCGTTACAGAATTTATGTACGGGTACAAATCTTCCGCACGTGCCGTCGAAAGTTGTTTCATTGAAGGAAATGCTTCAAATAATTTTACAGCTACTTGATTGATATGTTTATCAGAATCCCGCGCAGAAAGAATTGTCATTACCAACAATTGATATGTATTTTTGTATTCGAGCGGATGTTTTTTATTCTTGTAAATCTTTAATAGCGGTTTGAACGATTCAATCCATTCCATACGTGCTTTCTTTATTTCGTCAGTAACATTTTTTTTGTTTCGGTAGTGTTCCCGACTGTTAAACGATAAAGATAGATACCGCTTGTATGTTCGTTTGCATTCCAAACAATTTCAAAATTCCCTTTGGGTTGTATTCCATCAATAAGCGTTGTAACTTCTTCACCGATGAGATTGAAAATTTTCAATGTTACTTGTTCTTCTTTCGAAAGTGTAAAAGAAATTTTCGTTTCGGGATTAAACGGATTCGGGTAATTTTGTGAAAGAGATATTTCTTGTGGAATTGTTCTTTCGTTGTTTATGCCAACAGAAACTCCATTGAAAACAAACACATTTCGTTGGTTACATTTAACTTCAGAATATTCATCAACAACCCATACTTCCCATTGATAGAGCTGCCCAAATTGCATTCCAGTAAAATCAGAAATAGTAAACGACGTATCGTTTGTTTTCCAGCGTTTAGAAAAATTTGCATTTGAAATTCGCAACTCGTACCAATGGGGGTCTTCTACGTTATCTGTACTTTTAGTCCAACGAAAAATCGTAGGAGAATTTCCAACACTATCGCCATCATTCGGATACAGCAAGGAAGGACGATTACGTGGTTTCAATTCGTTAAAGTTCATTAAATACAAACCGCTTTGCATATCAGATGCGATCCATTTTCCGGAAAAGAAATATGGATATACTGCCCAACATCCCACATAATCGGAAACTGAACCGGGATATGTATCATAGTAACCAACTTCATTCGGCGTTTCAGGATATTGAGCATTAACTACACGTGCACCTGCTCCGTAATGAGAAACGTATACGTAATTTCCTCTTCCGTGAACATTATGAATAATATCCATAGCATTTGCGGCGTATTGTGCAATGGGAGTATAAGGTGGTCCTGCTCCAAGATTTTTAAACTTCCATATTTTCAAATTATTCACCGTTCCAATTTCATCTGTTGTGAAAGCATAATTTCCGTCAATGGATTCCCACGCGTGATGTGTTCCGCTTCCTGTATAAGAAACTTTTTTTATCAACGTAGGATTCGCTTTGTTTTGAGCGTTAGCAATGTATAATCCGCCATTGCCGTAAATTGCGGCAGCAAAAATTGTATCGTTTCGAACATAGGAATCGTGAATATACTCGGGTTGATATTGACCCACATATTGTGGAGTTGTTGGGTCATTCAGTAACGAAAAAATCACCATTCCTCCTGGACTCCAGTTTGCGCAACCGTTGAGATACAAATATCCGTCGGCAAGCGTTACCGTATGAGAGCGAGAAATATTTTTTCCACCGGAAGTATAGTTGAAATTTTTAACGAGTAATGCAGTATCGGGAAGAAATTCGAGATTGACAATTTGAACACCGCTTCCTCCCTCAGAAACAATGTAGAGATAGTGCTTGTATGTTTTAAATTCGCGGTACGCATAACTTGCCTGCGGACCAGAAATGAATTGAATTTCCCGAAGTGTATCCCCCGCAAGAGAATAAATCCCCGTTCCTAATGCGGTCCCTATAAACGCAAATTCTTCTCCTTCGGGAGAAGTCCATCCCCAACAACTGGAAAAATATGTTCCTTGAGGTGAAGTTCCGTGAGGAATATTTTTGTGAGAAAGGAGTGTTACACCGTTTTGCGAATATGAAACCGTGAAACACAAAATGAGAGCAAGAAAATATTGCATTGTGGTTGTAAATATTTTTGTTGTAAATAAGAAAAATGGAGTTCACTTATTTATTTGGAAAGAGAACTCCATTTTCCGTGAAAGACAATCTATGACTAAATAAGTAATGCCCCTTCCAAGCGCAGTAAAAATTCCTTCGTTTTAATTCCACCCGCATATCCTGTGAGTGAGCCATCTGTTCCCATTATGCGGTGACAAGGAATAACAATTGGTAGCGGATTTGAACCTACTGCGCGACCAACTGCTTGATAACCGGAATGAACGCCAACTTTTTTCGCAATTTGTTTGTATGCAGAAATTGCACCGTACGGAATTTTAGATATTTCTTTCCATACGCGAAGTTGAAACGGTGTTCCGCGTAAATCTATATCGCATGTAAATGAAACTAACTTTCCGTTGAAATATCTGCTTACTTGGTCAATCGTTTCTTTGTTTCGCGATTTGTTTTCAACAACAGCATCGTAATCAAAATACTGTTTAATCCATTTAATAAATTCTTTTTTACTTTCTCGCGGAATGCTGATTTTACAAACTCCCTTTTCGGTGGATGCGATATACACAGAACCAATTTTAGTTTCAAATGAGGTGCAAAATACTCTGACATCCGCCGCTTGCTCTCCTATGATTTCCGTTTTCCATCTTCGTCGCGACATTATATGTGGTTTGGTAACCAAACGAACGTGTTCTTCCATTATAGTAAAAAACGCTGTAAAATTGTTTTGAATAATAAAGTTGATAAATAAATGAAACGTGTATCGGTAACGTTTTTACTCCCTTGTATAAAAAAGCGGGCAATATCTATCAAAAATTTTTTTCTCTTGCAAGTGAAAGAGAAAAATATTTTTTCATTAACTATTCATTGCGCGGAGGAAATCTTTATTGGTTTTCGTTCCGCGAAGTTTTTCTATCATGAATTCCATTGCTTCAACTGTTGTTTGTTCGCTTAAAAATTTTCGTAATACCCACACACGATTTAGTTCATCTGATTCCATCAGCAATTCTTCTTTGCGTGTGCCTGAACGCTGAACATCAATTGCAGGAAATATTCTTCTGTCGCTTAATTTTCTATCGAGAACAATTTCCGAATTTCCTGTTCCTTTAAACTCTTCAAAAATTACTTCATCCATTCTGCTACCGGTTTCAATCAATGCTGTAGCTAAAATGGTAAGACTTCCTCCTTCTTCAATAGCGCGTGCAGAACCAAAAAATCGCTTCGGTTTATGCAATGCATTCGCATCCACTCCTCCCGAAAGAACTTTTCCCGAATGAGGAACAACGGTATTATGTGCGCGCGCAAGTCGTGTTATGGAATCGAGAAGTATCACAACATCCCGTTTTGCTTCAACAAGTCGTTTAGCTTTTTCTAACACCATATCTGCAACTTGCACATGTCGTTCTTGCGGCTCATCAAATGTTGAAGAAACTACTTCTGCTTGAACAGAACGCTCCATATCGGTAACTTCTTCAGGACGCTCGTCGATAAGTAAAACTATGAGAATAATTTCAGGATGGTTTCGTGTGATGGAGTTTGCGATTTTTTGAAGGAGAACTGTTTTGCCTGCTTTCGGAGGAGAAGTGATAAGCGCGCGTTGTCCCTTGCCGATTGGTGAGAGCATATCTAAAATTCGCATAGAATATTCGCCGGGAACAGATTCCAATTTAATACGCTCGCGCGGATACAACGGTGTTAAGTTATCAAAAAGTGTGCGCTCTTTCATTTCTTCGGGACCGATGGTATTCACCGACTCAACACGAAGTAAAGCAAAAAAACGTTCGCCTTCTTTCGGAGGTCGTACTTGTCCGCTCACGGTATCACCCGTGCGCAGTAAAAATTTTTTTATTTGTGAAGGCGAAACATAAATATCGTCCGGCGAAGGAAGATAATTGTAATTTGCAGAACGCAAAAAACCATAACCATCGGGCATTATTTCGAGTACGCCTGCGCTGAAATTGAGTCCGTCTTTTTCCGCTTGCGATTCGAGAATTTTGAAAATTAAATCTTGTTTACGCATATCACTGAATCCGTTGATTGCAAATTCTTTTGCAATTTTCGTCAACTCAGTAATCTTTTTCGCTTTTAATGCTGAAATATCGAGAGGCATTTAAAACAGTGAAATTTAAATGTGGAGAAAAATAATATAATTCACTTCTTTGATTTTGAAGTGTTGTAAAAAATATGAAATCAAATGAAGGGAGATTCTTTTGGGAAAATGTCGTTCAATTTTCACGTCGAAAAAGAACAAACCTCTTTGCAATTAATGTGCGGAAAATATACAATAAATGTTTTGGAAGTCAAACACTTTTCAAAAATTTCATTGCTTCATCTGCTACAAAAAATGAACCACACACAAGTATATAATCTTCTTCCGTTACTAAGGAATATGCATGTCGTATTCCTTCCGAAACCATTGTTCCATTAACACTATACATTCCGATTCGATGACATTCCTTTGTAATTTCTTCCGATGAGCGCGCGCGTACTACGTTCGGTTGAACTGCGATAACCGGAACATGAAGTGAAGAAAGATAATGTAAACTCTGTTTCACATCTTTATCTTTCATCATTCCCAATACAATTACGCCTCTTTTGGGAAAGAGTAATCTTACCGTCTTTACAAGTTTTTCAAATGCACCGGGATTATGCGCTACATCAAGCACCATGAGTGGTTTATGTTGCAATAACTCCAATCTGCCAAACGTGTTCGTATATTTTTTGACATTTTTGAATCCATTTTTTATGTGGTTGACGGTAATATGAAAATTATTGTTGCATGTTTTCTTCAACACTTCCAGAGTCAGTAATGCTGTTGCACAATTTTGTTTTTGTGCAAAACCACCGAATCCTAGTTCAAAATGTTCTCTTGTAAAGTTATGAGTAGTTGCTGAATACGCATTATCCTCAATCGACGTTCGAAGAGTTTGCAGGGAAATTTCTTTGTTCGAAAAAAATATGCGTGATTTTTTCAACTTTGCAACTTTTTTCAAAACAGTATTCGCGTCGTTATTTTCTATTCCTGAAACGACAGGAACTGTATCTTTTATTATTCCTGCTTTTTCAAACGCAATTTTTTCAATTGTATTTCCAAGATATTCTGTATGTTCCAAACTTATGTTGGTTATAACAGAAATTAACGGAGTGATGATATTCGTAGCATCTAATCTTCCTCCAAGACCTGTTTCGACTATTGCAATATCAGCGTTACATTCAGCAAAATATTGAAATGCAATCGCAGTGAGAGATTCAAAAAACGTTGCTCGTAATCGTATAATCTCATTCCGAAATTGTTCAACATAAAATGAAAATCGTTCTGGAGAAATTGGAACCCCGTTTATTTTTATTCGCTCGTAAATTTCTGATATGTGCGGTGAAGTGTACAATCCTGTTATGTATCCAGCAGTAGTGAATACTGAAGCAAGAAGAGCCGCCGTTGAGCCTTTACCATTTGTTCCCGCTATGTGAACTGAATAAAATTTTTTTTGAGGATTATTGCAACATTGTAACAGCGAGGAAATATTTTCAAGTCCAAATTTAATTCCGGAGCGTTCTAATCCGTAGAGAAATTCAACTGCAGTTGAAATCATCGAAACTAAACGTTCAACATTTAAAATGGAGGTTCATCTTGCTCTGCATCTTTATCTGTTTCTTCTAAATCTGTATCCGGCTCTTCATCCGGAAGCGATGAGTCAATCTGCTCAAGCGGTTCATTTCTGCTTTCATCGCCGCGATTTTGCGATAAAGTATTCACACGGTCAAACGTTATAGAAATTTGCAATGGATCTGTTCGGTATTTTTTGGTTCCAGCAAACGGAAGGTCTATGTCTTCCGCACCAGAGACACGCCGCTGTATTTCTTTCGAAAATACCGATGTAGGATATTTTTGTAGTATTCGTTTGTACATATTAAATGCAGAATCTGGTAAGTTCAATGCGTTCTCACAAATCCATCCGATTGCATAGAATATTTTCGGCATAACGAAAGAAGTTGAATCGCATTCGGATAACACGAGCAATTTATTCAGTGCAAGTTGTGCGTTGCCGGAGAGAATTATTTTTTCTACTTCATCATATTGCATTTGCAATGAATCAATTACTGTCGAATCCGCAACAGATAATCCGAACATTCTTCGAACTACATTTGCGTATGGATGATGAGGAAATTTGTCAAGTATTTGTTGATAAAGTGTATCAGCGATTTTTTTTAAGGAATCGTCTTTCGTTCGATAATATTCAGCGATTGAAAACAGTACTTTAGGCGCTTGATATGATTCGGGAGCGTTGTATAGCGATTGTTGAAAATAATAATGTGCAGAATCTTCCAATTGCAATTTGGCAAGCATTAAGAGTCCCATTTCATATTGATTGAATGCGAGACTATCGAGCAAATCGTATAGCGGAGTTTTTATCGTATCTTTTAACCATTCGGGACCGGAAGCAACTGGTATTGAATCTATAATACTATTTTGCACGGAAAGCGAATCTGAAATTGTCAGAGAATCAGTTGCTGAAAACACGTTATTTACTTCTTCGGATTCTTCTGCTTCATCCCAAAAGTTTTTTTCTTTTTTTCCTGGAATCAACTTTAGCATTGAATCGCTCGCAACAATCGAAGAATCATAGAATGAAGTCGGAAGTTGTATGCTATCATTTTTACTTTCCGAAGTAAATTCATTTTTTGAAGTATCGTTTACATCAATTCCAATTGCCAGCAGCGAATCAGCAATATACGCGGTTAGAGAATCTCTCCGAAATTTCGCAATGCTGTCTTCTCGTGCTAATTCAATGCGGCGAATACTATCTTGTCTTCCGATTTCTTCGGGATGTTCTTTGAGAAAAACCAACGAGTCGAATTTTGAAATAGTCTGTGAAAGAGAAACATAACTTGTGATTACATCAAATTTCTTTTTTGCAGAATCAGTGATTTCTGACGTAAGGAATTCACCTTTTGCTTTGGAATAATATTTCAGTGCAGAATTAAAATCCGAATATATATATTCATTCATTACGCCTAACTGAAAATTTGATTTGGCGGACGCATCAGTTCGTGCGTACGTAGTATCCACGAAGAAAAATTGCTCTTCCGCCAAATCGAAATCACCGTTATTTTTTAACACGTTTCCTATATGAAAATCAATTTCGGGAAAAAATTCTTTGTTGCGTCTATCATCACGCATTTCTTCGAGGATTTCAATCGCATCAATGTTTTTTTCTAATTTACTTAACATCACTGTATAACGAATTTTTCCACGCACTTCCAATAAATAATCGCTGGCATCATCAACAAGAATTTTATACGCGGATAACGCACCTTCGAAGTTATTCATAAGTTCGTATGTTTGCCCAAGTTGAAGCGCAGATTGCATTTGCAAGAGATTATTATCTGCAAATTCTGTTGCTAATAAAAAATTCTGAATAGCTTTTTCATAGTCTCGTTTTTCTAAAAAAATTTGACCTTTCAAACAAAATCCTTCTGCTATAAAATCGTTGTTTTCCATCAACGCCAATGCTGCGCTATCTCCTAATATTTCTAATGACTTCGGATATTTCCTCATTTGGTAATATGTTTTTGCGAGTGCAAGAGTTGCTTCAGCAAATAAATCGCCGTTCGGATAATTCTGACGCAACTCCACATATTTTCTCTCGGCGCGAAAATATTCACCGGAAAGATAATATGCGTTACCAATCATAAACATCGCATCGTCAAAAAAAACGCTTTCGGGATAATATTGTAATATTTTTGAACACTTCTCAACTACATCGGCAAACTTATCTTTTATGTCTTGCGACACATTAATTCGTAAAAATCTATTGGGATTTCTCTCTTTCGAAGCGCTTTGTTCAAGTTTTGCAACATTTTTATCGTAAATATGAGAGGCATTGTAATATGTATTAAAATACGCATTGATATCTTGCATTCGAGAAGTAAAGAAATTACCGCATCCTGTAAATACGAACAGTATCACAAACAGTTGCGAATATTTATAGAAAAGATGTAATCTCGTTGAAAATTTGCGGAACATTGAATTCATTTGCGGGAAAAGATACAGAGAGATAAAGTGAATTCCAAAATTACAAACAGTGCAATTTCTGATGAGTATTATTCTATTGATATTTTTAAATTATTTGTTTTTGATGAATGCTTTGTTTTCATTTGAGTTATCGGTATATTTTTCACGTCTTATAACACGTATGCGAAACATAGAGTTCTACGATTTTAAAAAAATATTTTTTTCCATCATCGTCGTGTCGCTTCTTTTTTCAAAAAGTCAAGCACAAATCACCGCAGGAAGTACAGGCGATATTGAACCACGCACATTAATAGATAAACCGACCGCTGGAATGATGAAGCACGGAAGTTTTGGTATGAGCATAGATTTTTTTCAAACGGGCGGTGTGCTTTTCAACTTGAATGCAGGAGTGATGGAACGACTAAGTTTTGGAATTTCGTACGGCGGTACGAATATCATCGGCTCAAATCAAGTTGCTTGGAATAAATCGCCGGGAGTGAATCTCAAATTCCGTTTGTTTGATGAAGAAAACTCTTTCCCTGCAATTTGTTTCGGTTTTGATTCCCAAGGAAAAGAAACTTTCATTGATTCGTTGAATCGCTATCGTGTCAAGTCGTTAGGATTTTATGCAACAGGAAGCAAAAATATCGAGATAATGGGATATCTCAGTTTACATGCAGGAATAAACCGTACGCTTGAAACAAATGATAATGACAAAGACTTGAATTTTTTTATTGGCGCGGAAAAAACAATAGGAAGAGACGCATCTTTTATTGTTGAGTACGATTTTGGAAACAATGATTCGAAACCTCCTTTGGATATTGAACAAAAAAGCAGATTGCATTCCGGCTTTCGATGGAATTTTGGTAGAGGAATTACTTTGGGAATTAATTTAAAAGAAATCCATAGAGAAGATAAGGTTTTTAGTATAGGCAATCGAACTATTTTTGTTGAGTATATAAACATTTTTTAAAACTAACGTTAAACTTTTTCTACATCATATTTGTTATACATAGCGAACTTCAAAAAATAATAAGGAATACTATTATGAGTACATTCATAAAAACTTCTGCTTTTCTTTTTATCATTTCTTTCGTCATCAGTGGATGCTATACAAAATTAGCATTGGAAAACGAACGTCCGACGTATCGTGAAAAAAATTTTTCTGAAAATTCGCAGTCGAACGAAGATATAAATGACAATTCTGCAATCCAGAATAATGAGGATAATACATCGTACGACTATGAATACAATGATAATTATCCAGTAATTAATAATTATTATTTTGGCAACAATGATTGGTGGCCTCATCCCAGACTTTCTTATAGTTACTATTGGCCTTCAAGTTCGTTTTGGTTTGCCTATAACGATCCATGGTATGATGATTGGAATTATTCGTGGTACTATCAACCCTATTACTATTCGTACGGATGGTGCGGAACACGATATGCTACGTACAATCCATGGAGTTGGCATTATTATCCGGGACACTATTCATACTATCCATATTATTATGGATATTGGTACGATAGTCCTACTCAAACAGTTAAGTCAGTTCGAAATTTTGGACGAACGCGAGCGGACGGAATTAGCAGAGAAGACAGAAATTCTTATGAAAGAGCTTCAGAGTCTCATCCCGGTTCAGTTGATTTACCTTCTGGAGTAATTACCGGCGGGAGAATTGACGGAAATTCATTCAAAAAAAATTCTAACGACAGAGATACACGAAGCGGTCGAACTGTTCGCGATAATTCCGGAAGAAGAGGTCCTCGCGATAGCAGAGCACGTTCTCCACGTTCCGGAAGAGATTATCGTCCCAATCAAGCAAACCAACCTAAAGTAGATGTTGAATCGCAATCTCCCCGCAATGATGTTCAACCGCGACAAAATGAAAATCCTTCAGTGAAAAGAGATGAACGTACTCAAAGAAATTTCGATAAGCCATCAAACACGCCGCAACAACGAACTGCTTCTCCTCCACCACAACAAAACAAGGGTAATACGAGCAGAAAAAAGGATGAATAGTTTCTAAAAATATTTTCTTGTATTCTCGACGACCCAAAATTATGTTTGAAAAAAAACAAACAATTCTTTTCTTCTTATTTTTTTTTATTGCATTTAATATTTCGCGCGCGCAATTTGTTGAAGATGCGTATCGTCTTGCTTCTTCCGGAGAAGGAATAAGCGCAAGAAGTTTGGGAATGGGAAATGCATTTGTTGGTGTTGCAAACGATTTTTCGGCATCATTCTGGAACCCAGCAGGACTTGGATTATTACAACATTCAGAAATATCTTTTAACTTTTCGAATTTTATTTTTTCTGATAAAAGCACATATCTAACATCGCAAGAGGAATTTTCTAATTCCTCAACCAATGTGAACAGCGTTGGCTTTGTTTTTCCCCTACCAACGTATCAAGGAAGTTTTGTCGTTGGTCTTGGATTTTCACAAACAAAAAATTTCACCACTGGTTTGAAATTTTCCGGATTCAATACAAAGAGTTCAATCATTCAAAATTGGGCAAAAGACGGATTAACATTCCCTCTAAAAAATGATGGCTATCAAAGTCTTGCGTACCAGTTGTACCTTGCAAACATCAATACAAGCATTATTGGAAATGATACAACTTATTTTTTTGATAGTCCTATAAAAAATAATGTCCAACAATCAGGCTCGCTTTTTGAAGATGGAGGAATGAGCCGATGGACTCTATCCGTATCAGTGGAAGCAGCACCGCAATTATTTTTAGGCGGAACGCTCAATATCATTCGTGGTGATTATAAATACATCCAAAACTATTCAGAATACGATGCACAAAATCTTTATCAGGCTTCTCCATTTGATTTTACGCACCTCAATGTCGAAGAAACTATTTCAGAAGATATTGGAGGATTTGACGCACAAATTGGATTGTTATACAATTTTAACAACATCTCAACTATTGGAATAAAAATTCAAACACCAACAATTCTTTCTATCGAAGAAGAGTTTAGAATACTACGAGAAAGTAATTTTACAGCACAAACCGTTGAACGCGATAGCCGTGTTTTTTTCGACGAACCAGAGAGAAATGAGCCTCCCGATAAAACAAGTTTCGACGTTACTTCTCCTTTTCAACTTTCTGTTGGAGGTTCACTCTATATCGAAAATTTATTATTAAGCGCATCTTCCGAATTTTCTGACTGGACACAAATGAATTTTTCTGATGTTCCCCCACAACTCGAATATCTCAACACGGAAATCAAAGAACGATTTCGAACAACTCTTTCATACAGAGTAGGAGTAGATTATGAGTTCCAGAAATTTCCTATTTCTCTCCGAAGTGGATTGATGTTTTTCCCTTCTGCATACAAAAATGATCCAAATTCCTTTGCAAAAAAATATATCACCGTTGGCGCTGGCTATGTTTTGCAAGACGCGATTGCGGTTGATATCGCGTATGCAAACGGTTTTTGGGATTCATTTTCAAATGCACCTGATAAAGGGTTTACCATTCAAGAAAAAATTACTACCCATACAATTTTTGCAACAATTACGTATCGCTATTAGAGCTTTTCTCCGATACTTATTTTAATTTTTGCTTGCACAAAACCACGACAGTAACAATTGGAAGCATTTTTGCATTACTCTTTTTGGTAGCAAGCGGAATTCTTTTCTTCTCTCATATCCTTACAAAATCTCTTCCAAAGTACCACGACAAAAAAACATTCGGTGGAATTTCTGCAGCTATCAATATTGAACGCGATGAATTAGGCGTTCCCCATAGTATTGCCTCGAACGAACACGACGCTTATTTTGCAATGGGATACATTCACGCAGAGGAACGATTGTGGCAAATGGATATTCAACGACTCATTGCACAAGGAAAACTTTCAGAATTTTTCGGCGAACAAATGCTCGATTTCGATATTTTGTTCAGAACTTTAAACTTAACAGAAAAGAGTTCTTTGCTCGTTCAGCAATGTTCTCCGCATACACTCGAGTTACTTGATGCTTATTCATTAGGAATCAATTCGTTTATCTCATCATATTCATCTTCGCTTCCTCTTGAATTTTCAATACTTAATTATGCTCATGAAAAGTGGAGTGCGAAGGATTGTATTCTTACCCTACTGTTATTTGATTTGCTCAACAATAATTCTTTGGCGCACGAATTACTTATTTCTCGCATCTGTCAATATAATGACAATCAAAAAGTTCTCCCTCTCTTTCCTTTTCAAAATGAAAATACAGTTTTAAAAACAGACTCGACATCATTTCCTTCTTTTTTCTTCACCACGTTTCTTGCTTTTAACGAAAAATTTCAACTGCAACAAAATGAACGAATCACTTCCTTTGCTATACTTCCTCCGAAGCGTTCCAAACCATTAACAGCAACAACATATTACACTTCTACTTCAATTCTCTTTCGCTGGTTTATTCTGCAGACGACATTTGAAAACAACAGTATCGTTGGTGTTACTATTCCCGGTATTCCAATTATTTTTTCCGGGAAAAATAATTCGATTGCGTGGACTTGTTATCCTAATTATTCAGCATCAAAAAATTTTTTACACTCTCAAAACTCGTATCCACAGTTTTTTTTACGCAACGAGAACATAAAAGTAAAAAAACGCAACGATGTTGTAACAATAAAAATTCAGGAAACACAATGGGGAACAATTATCAATACGGTGTTGCGAGACGACGTTAGACAAACATCATCTACTCGTCGTCCTGTTATTCTCAGAAAATTTGCAGATAGCATTCAGTTTACTCTTGATTTTTATTTTACACTGCATACATCAACAACTCTTGATGAAGTACAACACAACATCGAAAAACATCACTTCAAGAATAAAATATTATTGGTGAACGAAAAATCCATCTTGGTATCACCTAACGACAGTAGCAAATCTCCTTATTCGATATTAACGGAAGAACATACATCGTGGGAATATATTCGACTTCGGTCAATACTGGATACCATCAATAATTTCAATCTCTTTACCTGTCGTGATATTCAGAATACTATCATATCGCTTCGCGCGAATAAAATAATTCCGATGATTCTATCGTCATTTGAAAATGAAACTCAACTCTCCGAAACTATTCAATTGTCGTTGCAACACCTTCGCAACTGGGATAATCGTTCGCTGTCGGAAGAAATTGCACCAACTCTTTTCAACGCATTCTTTTATAAACTTCTCGAATGTACGCTTGAAGATGAAATTGGAAAAGAAATGCTTCAAGCGTTAATTCAGCAAGAATATCTTGTGTCAATAATGATGGATAACATTCTCCTTCATAATAACGAAGAATGGTTCGATAACATTCATACCGAAAAAAAAGAAACTCGCGATGAAATACTTCGTACAAGTTATCGAGCCGCTATATTCGATTTAGAGAAGTATTATGGAACAGAAATGAAACTATGGCAATGGAAATATGTTCATTCGCTTTCCTATTATCATCCTCTTGGTGAACGAAGTGAATTATTCAAAACATTTTTTTTAACTCAGCCGACAACGATTACACGTATTTCACAAAAAAGAACAGAACAGATTTTTTTGAAATACTTCTATCTCGAACCGCAACTTACTTCAGCAAAATTGATGATTGATTTTTCTTCTCCGCAGGAAATATTTGTAACGATTTTCGCAGGTGAATCGGGGCATCCATTAAGTGCAAACTATAAAAATTTTATGCCGCTTTTGCTCAATAATGACTATCACAAAATTAACGTTCAAAAAAAATCAAACCTCGGTGATAATTCTGTAACACTATTACCTCAATGATTCGACTATCACATCAATTATTACTGCACTTAAAGCAATCAGAATGTGTTGTCGTTTTTACCGGTGCCGGTGTATCGTCAGAAAGCGGCGTTCCCACATTTCGCGGAGAAGATGGCATTTGGAAAAAATTTAAAGCGGAAGAACTCGCAAACTTTGATTCGTTCTTAAAAAATCCTGAATTAGTTTGGGAATGGTATCTGCACAGAAAAAAGATAATGTCATCAATTCAACCAAATGCAGGACATTATGCAATCGCTCAGCTGGAATCGTATGTAAAAAATGTTGTTGTTATTACACAAAACATTGATAATTTACACAAGCGCGCCGGAAGTACGCACGTATTGGAATTACACGGAAATATTGAACGCAACTATTGCATTCAGTGTAAAACGTTTTTTTCAAACGAAGAAATATATTCACGTATTGAAAGAGCAAGAAAGTTTTGTACCCCGCGCTGCAATCTCTGTAACGCACTTATACGTCCCGATGTCGTTTGGTTTGGTGAAAATCTTTCAACGCAAGTATGGGATTTGGCAATTACAGCAGTGAAGAAATGCACTGTATTTTTTTCTGTCGGCACGTCTTCAATTGTATATCCAGCAGCGTCACTAATAGAACTGGCAAAACAATTTTCTGCATATCTCGTAGAAATAAATATTGAACAAACACCGTTAACATCCATAATGGACGAAAATTTTTCGTTGAAATCAGGTGAAGTATTTCCCGAACTTATCCATCAATTATCCCAAACACAAGTATGAATATTCTTCGTTCGTATAGTAAAACAAAAATAATTTGCACCCTTGGTCCTTCTTCCAGTTCCGTAGAAACATTAGAAAAAATGATGAACGCAGGAATGGACGTTGCGCGTTTAAACTTTTCGCACGGAAATCATAACGACCATTTGATACGCTTGCAAACCGTTCGAACAGCTGCGCGAAATGTTGGCGAGTCAATTGCAATTCTTCAGGATTTGCAAGGTCCAAAAATCCGTATTGGAAAACTTGTTGCCGAAAAAATTGAATTACGTGCTGGAGATGCAATTACTATTTCCATCAACGAACGTCTCGGAACAAAAGAAATCGTGTCAACGACGTATCAACGTTTTGCCGAAGATGTGAAACCGGGAGACAAAATTTTGATAGACGATGGAAAGTTAGAACTTCGTGCAATCTCTACGAAACCAACGGAAGTGTTGTGCGAAACTATAGTCGGAGGAATTTTAAAACCCAACAAAGGAATAAATTTGCCAGGTGTCAACGTCAGTTCTCCATCATTAACGGAAAAAGATGAAGAAGATGCATTATTCGGATTGCATAATGGTGTAGATTATATGGCATTATCGTTTGTTCGGCGAGCATCCGATGTTCAGTATTTTAGAAAATTTATGCTGAAAAACGGTTTCAACATTCCGATTATAGCAAAGATAGAAAAACCGGAAGCGATTAACGAAATTGGAAATATCATTGACGTTGCTGATGGAATAATGGTTGCACGTGGAGATTTGGGAGTTGAAATGCCGATGGAACAAGTTCCTGTATTACAAAAAATGATTGCATATCAAACGGCGGCAAAAGAAAAATTACTTATCGTTGCAACACAAATGTTGGAGACGATGACAGAAAATCCTTTCCCAACACGTGCAGAGACAAATGACGTTGCTAATGCAGTACTTGATGGCGCAGATGCTGTAATGTTGAGCGGAGAAACTTCCATTGGAAAATTTCCCGTACAAACAGTAGCAATGATGGATAAAATAGTGCGCAAAGCAGAAGAGATTCTTCCCGTTCGAGACATAAGAACTTCGGACGAAAAATATTCTGACATTAACGATGCAATCGGAAAAGCGGCGTGTGTTCTTGCAAAAAAAGTAAATGCAAGTGGAATCGCTGTTCTAACGCACGATGGAGAAATTGCGCGAAAAATTTCTTCATTCCGACCGAAAGCACGTATCATTGCTATTACCGACAATGAACAAACGCTCAGACAATTAAATCTCGTTTGGGGTGTTCACGGATTTGTTCTCGAACGTACACCAGAACATGCAGAGGAAGGATTTCGCATCATAAGAAAATCTTTAGTTGAAGACGGCTTCGCATACCGCGGAGATTTTATCGTTGAAGTTTCCGGAATCCCTTTTTTTGAATCGAGAAATACCGATACCATTAAAATAGAAAAATTAGAATAGAAATCTAGTTCATTATACATATTGTCTTAAATGATGAAACACATAAAATTTGGATGGCTATAAAACTTAGAGCGGAGATGAAAGTAGAATATGGAACAAATTAAAAGAAAGTTAGATTGAAAATTTATGTCTCTGCGTTGTGCGTTATGCAAACGCGGGAAACATCCACTGCTTGACGATTTACTGAAAAATTTTGCCGTGGTTCACAAGAGTTGTTGCATTTCAGCACGACCATTGATGACTGTGAAAAAATTCTCTTTTTATTCTCTATTTTCCCTTTATCAACTTTTCTGAAGCATTACTGAAAAAATAACACTGCTGGAAATTTTTCCAAAAAAATAATTTATTGTATCTCTATATTAAAAAAGAAAAATTTGTATCTTTTCCCCGAATTTTTTTAAAAAAAATTACAATATATCATTCCACAGTAGCTCAATGGCAGAGCATCCGGCTGTTAACCGGAGGGTTGCAGGTTCGAGTCCCGCCTGTGGAGCAACAAGCCAATTGAAAAATTGGCTTTTCATTTTTTTTCAGAATTGTTTATTTAACGTTGATGAAATCTTTGCAATCTCGAGTGCAAGCATTGAAAAATACCATTGAGAAAGAATTAACATTAGTGATGAAAAAAAACAATTCTGCATTCAAGGAATTCATCTCGTATGAATTACTCCAAAGCGGAAAACGGGTTCGACCGATTCTTACGTTTCTATCGAGTTCTATGTGTGGAGGGAAACTTGAAAATACACTCGGAGTTGCCACTGCGATAGAACTATTGCATTTGTTCACTCTTGTTCACGACGACATCATGGATAATGCAAGTTTCCGGCGCGGAAGAGAAACGCTTCATGAAAAATGGGACGTAGGAACTGCAATACTTACCGGAGATTTGCTTCTTTCTTTTGCCTACAATATTTTCAGCAAAACTAATTTCAAAAACAACATTGCTTACGTTACTGTATTCACAAAAGGATTTTCCGATGTGTGCGAAGGGCAAGCATTAGATAAACAATTTGAAGCGCGATTGGATATTTCTCTTCAAGAATATATTTCGATGATTGAAAAAAAAACGGGGGCATTGTGCGCAACTGCGGCGATGTTAGGAGGAATTTCTTCACATTGTACGAAACGCAAACTGCGCGCGTTAGAATTATTTGGGAAAAACATAGGGATAGCATTTCAAATTCAGGACGATTATTTAGATAATTTCGGCGACGAAAAAACGTTCGGGAAAAAAATCGGAGGCGATATTCTGGAAGGGAAACGAACCTTTTTTTTAGTTCGCTCATTAGAAATAAATCCGCGCGATGAGATGATACTTCGTCTTGCTTCACGAAAAATTTCGAGCAGTCAGATTTCCGCTGTAATAAAAAAATTCCGCGATATGAATTTGCATACCGAAGCATCGAATCTTGTCAAGCAATACACCGATGAAGCGTTAAACGAACTCGATGTCTTTCCTTCCTCACATGAAAAACAATTACTGGTGAATTTTTCCCGTCATTTAATTGCAAGAAGTTCGTAGTGCAATGATTCTATTTGTACTGCGAAATATCTATATGCAGTTGTTCTATTCTGTAACGAAGTTTGGAACGCGTGAGTCCGAGAATTTTTGCGGCTTTTAATTGATTACCTTTCGATTGCTCCAACGCTTTCATAATTGAGTCGCGAACAGAATTTGTTTCTTGTGCAATCGGAAGAGCATTATAATAAAAATTCTTCATTGTACTGAATCCGTTATCAGGAGTTTTGAGGAAAGAAAATTGTGATACGGTAATTTCGCACGGCGAGTGAAGGAGCACGATTCTTTCGAGTGCATTTCTCAATTCTCGTACGTTACCGCGCCAAAGATAATTCTCTAAAAATATTTTCGATTCCGCGGACAATATGAATTCGGCTTTGTTGAATTTTTGTGAAAATTCTTTTAAGAACGTTTCTGCCATCGGAATTATATCTCTTTTTCTCTCCCGTAGTGGAGGTATCGTGATTGTTGCAACATTCAAACGATAGAACAAATCTTCACGAAACCGATGTGCGGCAACTTCCTGAATTAAATCTCTATTGGAAGAAGCAAGTACTCTCACATCTACTTCGATTTCTTTCGTTCCACCCAATCGGTAAAATCGTTTTTCTTCCAAGATGCGTAATAATTTTACTTGCATATCTAAACTTAATTCTCCAACTTCATCAAGTAACAATGTTCCATAATGCGCAAGTTCAAATTTTCCTTGTTTCAATTTTTCCGTTGCTCCGGTGAAGGCACCTTTTTCATATCCAAAAAATTCGCTCTCTGCAAGGTCACGTGGAATTGCACCGCAATTAAGTGAAATAAATGGACCGTTTGTTCGATTACTTAACTGATGAATTGCACGCGCCACAAGTTCTTTTCCAGTTCCGCTTTCTCCTTGGATAAGCACTGTGGTTGAATTACTGTATGCAAACTGACGAGCCAAGTTCATAATCAATTTCATTTCTTCGCTTTCAGCAATGATGGTAGGAAGAAATAACGATTTTTTCCCAAGGGATTGAGGACGATAGGAAGTACGCAACGCTGCATTTTCAACTGCTTTTTGAATGATAATGTTGAGAATATCCAAATCAAACGGTTTGACAACATAATCCATTGCCCCTTCTTTCATTGCGCGAACCGCCATCGAAACATCGGAATTTGCCGTTATCATCACGACAGGAATTTCTGCAAATTCTTCCCGCAGACGTTTCATCAATTCTATACCGTTGACATCGCCCAAAAATATATCCAACAAAACTGCATCTGGTTGAAATTCTTTGACAAGCGCATATACTTCTCCTCCATGGTAACAAACACGCACTTCGTATCCCATTCTGGAAAGTATACTTTTGAGCGAATTCGTCAAAAGGACTTCATCATCGGCGACGAGAATTTTTAGTTTTCGTTTCTCCATTTTTTAAAATCGGGAAATAGCATAAGAAAGATGTACCGGCCTCATTTGTTGAAATCGCAACGAAGGCATTGTGCAACTCCAATATTTGTTTACTAATTGCAAGACCTAATCCTGTTCCCTTTGCCTTTGTTGTAAAAAAAGGTTCGAACACGTGCTCAAGATGTTCTTTAGGAATTCCGGAACCGTAGTCCTTAAATTCAACAACAGCATAATCGTTTTCTTCGGGCGCAAGATAGTTTTCGCTTTCGGTGATTATTGTATATGCTGAGATGACGAAAGGAGTAAAATTTTTTTCAAGAAATGTACGTACTTCAATGATACCGCCGCTTTCTGACGCTTCAATCGAATTGGTTAACAAGTTTAAAAATACTTGCTGAATTTGTTGCGTATCAATGTGAACAAACGGTAACGAAGTTGCAAAGTTGAAACGAAGTTGAATTCGTTTTTTTTGTAACGCAATTTTTGCAAATGAAAGTGACTTTTCTAATACTTCATTGATGTTTGCTTTTTCATGCTCCGGTTTTGTGGGGCGTGCAAACTCAAGCGTGTTTTCTATTATTTGTTCAATTTGTTTTACGCCTTCTAACGCTAACGCAAGGGAATCGCGAAGCGGATGGTCTTCAGTAATTTGTAAATCAAACTCTTGCAAATTTATTTTTACTGCTGTCAAAGGATTGCGGATTTCGTGAGCGATGCCCGCAGATAATCTTCCAAGCAAACTCATTTTTTCCACTTGCACTAATTGTTCACGCAATCTTTTTTGTTCCGTAACGTCTTTGACATATAATATCAGAAATGAAGAATTGACGTTGTTGTTCAACGATTGGTCAATCAACCCTGCTGTTAATTCAACATCAACGAACTCTCCGTTTTTTGTGCGCATTGTAGCAGTATTTGTTAGTTGAATTCCCCAATTTACAATGTCTCGAAGACGCGTTGATGGAGAAACGAACGGAAGTTTTCCCATTTGTTTCAATTCGCCTCGAGAATAACCAAGAAACTGTTCCGCTTGTTCATTCATTTCCAACACAATATCTTTTTTCGGATCAAGAACAAAAATCGGAAAACTTGCATTCTCAAAATAATTCTTGTAACGGATTTCACTTGCGCGAAGTTGCTCGATTTCTCTTAAAAGATTTTGCTCTTTCTTCGTTGAATACATGAGCATCGAATGCGAAGTTGCGTTTTTCGTATTCGAATATTGAGAATATTTTTGCAGCAATAATTGTGCTTCCTGAATCGCCTGATATAATTCGGCAAAACCGTCATTGACGCTTACAATTTGAAATGCACCGCATTGATACGCACGGCGGTGTTCTTCCTCAGAAACTTTTAGGGAAGAATATAAAATGATACAACGCGATGAATCTTCGCTGTGAAATTTACGCGACAATTCAAATCCGTCATTGGGAAACAAAAAGACATTTGCTAAAAGTATATCTTCGGGAAAATTGTTAAGAAATTTCGTTGTTGTCTCGAATGATGCAGAATGTCTCAGTGGTACGGCAAGTTCTAACTCGAAAATTTTTTTTTGAAGATTTTCATCCTGTTCAAAAAAAATGATTCCACTGCGCAACTGAGATTTTGTAAATTTTTTTGGAGATTTCATTTTTTCTCTGGATTGTATAGAAGTCACAGAATTACTGTGTTCAATGAAATGAAATAGTTATGGAGTTGCGTGCGCAAAAACCAGATGTGGAGGTTTTATAGACGATGAAACTTTTGGAGATTTTCTTACACGTCGTTCGAACTCTCCGCGAAATTTTTTAATCACACTTTGCACGGGCCACGCTGCTGCATCTCCCAAAGCACATATCGTGTTTCCTTCAATGTTGTTTGCAACATCGAGAAGTAAATCAATATCTTCAAGTGTTGCTTCACTACTTTCAAAATTGTGAAGAATTTTTTCCATCCACCCAGTTCCTTCGCGACATGGTGTACACTGTCCGCAACTTTCGTGATGATAAAAATGAGCAATGCGCGAGAGAACTTTGATAACATCTGTATCTTCATCCATCACGATCACACCGCCCGTCCCGATTGATGTTCCAACTGTTTTCAATGATTCTGCATCCATTCGAACACCATCAATTTCTTCACCGCGAATCCACATTGTCGAAGAACCGCCAGGAATAACTGCTTTGATTTTTTTATTTCCAGGAATACCACCGCAGACTTCGTAAATCAAATCGGAAAGTAAAATTCCCGTGGGAAATTCATATACACCGGGTTTATTCACATGTCCACTAACACCGAGTAAAATTGTTCCAGGATGTTTTGGTGAACCAATTTTTGAAAACCATTCCCAACCACGATTAATTATATGTGGAACGTTGCAAAGTGTTTCAACATTGTTAATAGTCGTTGGACATCCCCACAAACCAAACGCTGCGGGAAATGGCGGTTTCACTCTCGGATAACCACGCTTTCCTTCTACAGAATTCATCAACGCAGATTCTTCTCCGCAAATGTATGCTCCGGCTCCACGGTGAACAACGATGTCAGTTGAAAATTCTGTTCCAAAAATTTTTTCACCGATATAGTTTTTCGCGTACGCTTCTTCAACTGCGTTTTGTAAAATTTTATACCACTTGTAATATTCTCCGCGAATATAAATGTATGTTGATTTTATTCCCATTGCATACGCTGCGCATAAAATTCCTTCGATGAGTAAATGCGGATTGAACTCAATAATTTGTCTGTCTTTAAATGTTCCCGGTTCACTTTCATCAGCGTTGCAACAAAGATATTTTGGTTTTTCGGTTTGCTTGTCCGCTGTAGTGGACTTCGGCATAAATGTCCATTTCAAACCGGTGGGAAAACACGCTCCTCCCCTTCCGCGCAGATTGGATTGTTTCACTTCATTCGTAACAGCATCGGGTTGCATTGTAAATGCTTTCCGAATTGCTTGATAGCCGCCGTTTTCTTCATACACAGAAAGTTGGTGAAGATTCGAAATGTTTGGAAGAATAAGTTTTTCTGTAAAATCTAATTGCATATTTTTTTTCTCACGCAAAGACGCGAAGTCGCTGAAAAAAATTTTCTTTGCATCTTTGCTTCTTTGCGTGAGGTATTATTTCAATTCGTTCAAAAGTATATCTAATTGTTCAACAGATAAATTTTCAACAAAATCATTATTCATTTGCATCATTGGTGCAGTGCCGCAACTTCCGAGACATTCGACTTTTGAAATGGTAAATCTTCCGTCTTTCGTATTTTCTTCTGTTTGCACGTTCAAGGTTTTGCAAGCGTGTTCAACAAGTTTATCTGCACCGCGCAATTGGCAAGAGATATTCGTGCAAATCTGCAAATGATATTTCCCTCTCTGTTGTTGGTTGTACATTGTATAAAACGTAACAACGCCGTACACATCGCCAACGGGAATTTCTAACAATGAAGAAACATACATCATTGCTTCTACGGAGATCCATCCTTCTTGTTCTTGAATCATCCACAACACGGGAAGGGTCAGCGCTTTTTTTGTTGGATAAAATTTTTGAAGTCGTTCAAATTGTTGTAAGTTTTCCTGTGAAAGCATATATGTAATTATGAATTGGCTTTCCAAACGCTTTGCATAAAATCTCTCATTTATTTATCCGCTTCTCCCATCACCGGGTCAACACTGCCGATGATTGCAACAATATCAGAAATCATATTTCCTTTTATCATTTGCGGCATAACTTGTAAATTACAAAATGATGGTGAGCGAATTTTCAAACGCCACGGAGTTCCATCGCCATCACTCACTATATAAAATCCAAGTTCGCCTTTTGAACCTTCAATTGCATTGTACACTTCTCCGATTGGCGGATTGATTCCGAAATTGATGAGCATAAAATCGTTTATGAGTTCTTCCATTTTCGAATAAATTTTTTCTTTATCAGGAAGAACTTTTTTCGGCGCGGGTGGTTTCACATTTCCTTGCGGAATTTTTTCCAAACATTGCCTCAAAATTTTTATGCTCTCTTTCATTTCATTCAAGCGAACATAAAACCGCGCAAGCACATCGCCTTCATTGAAAGCGGGAATATCGAAATCAAGTTCGTTGTACACTAAATATGGATGGTCGCGGCGTAAGTCATGCGCAATTCCACTGCCGCGTAAAATCGGTCCCGTTGCACCCATAGAAATGGCATCTTCTTTAGAAATATAACCAACTCCTTCGCAACGGTCTATAAAAATTCTATTCGATAAAACTAATTTTTCACATTCATAAATTTTTTCTGGAAATTGTTCAACGTAATCAGAAATCATTTTTTTCACTTCGTCGCTCATATCGTTTGCAACACCGCCAATACGGGCGAAACTATTGGTGAAACGAACTCCTGTGAGTACATCCATTATGTCTTGCAGTTTTTCTCTTTCGCGAAAACTCCACAACAAAATTGTCAGTGCGCCAACATCCATACACATCGTTCCGAGAAAAACAAAATGCGAAGCAAGACGCGCCATTTCTGCACAAATAACACGAATGAATTGAACGCGCTTTGTAACTTCTATCCTCGCTAATTTTTCTACTGCAAGTGTGTATGCTACATTATTAGCAAGCGGAGAAAGATAATCGAGTCGGTCCGTGTGCGTAATGAATTCGTGATAAGAACAATTCTCTCCCAATTTTTCATACCCGCGATGAAGATACCCTAAATCAGGAATGCAAGAAATAACTGTTTCTCCATCGAGTCGAACAAGCAAACGCAAAACGCCATGTGTTGCAGGGTGTTGTGGTCCCATATTGAGGACCATCGTATGTTCAAGCGGGTCATCAATTGTAAAACTTGTGTCTTGGTCATTGAGGGCTTGAATGATGCGCTCAGAAGGTTCTGTGAAATGAACTTTTCTCATTAGTGTTTTGGAAGTGGAAGCGAACCGGGAATTCCCATCAATGGAAATTCTTTTCTGAGCGGATGAAATTGAAATTCTTCAGGCAAATACATTCTTCGCATATCGGGATGTCCGTCAAATGTAATTCCGAACATATCGTACACTTCGCGTTCGTACCAGTTTGCAGATTTCCAAACAGTTGAAACAGTTGCAATTTTTTCATCTTCGTTCAATTTTACTTTCAAACGAATTCGAAAATTATTTTTCATCGAATACACATTATACACGATTTGAAATCGTGTGTCGAGTTGCTGTTGAATTTTTTCCGGAACAGAAATATCGTGGTCGTGCGGTGGTTGATTTTGTAAAAATCCGGAATAATCTACAGCAGTAACGTCGCGCAGAGAATCAAAAGCAAGTTCAGTATCATCGCGTAGAAATGTACAAACGGAAATCAGGTATTCTTTCTTGATAATTATTGTTGTTTCATCACGAAAATTATTAAGTGATTCAATCGCAGATGAAAATTGTTCGTTGAGTTTTTTCAAAAGAAGTTCGCGGATGTTGTTCATTGAAGATATACTTTACTCACCAATAAAAATCTTTTCTCGCTCTCCCGCTGATTTTCCAAGTTGAACTTTTTTCTGAATATGAATCAACGCATTCAAAACATTATCGGGACGAGGAGGACAACCGGCAACAAAAACATCAACAGGAATAAATTGGTCAATCCCTTGCACAACGGAATACGAACGATACATTCCACCGGAAGAAGAACATGCGCCCATTGCAATTACCCACTTCGGTTCGGGCATTTGGTCATAAATTTTTCTCACGACATGCGCCATTTTATACGTTACCGTTCCAGCAACAATCATCAAATCGGATTGACGCGGAGAAAAACGAAACACTTCCGTTCCGAAACGAGAAACATCAAATCGTGGACTTGCCATCGCCATCATTTCAATTGCGCAGCATGAAATTCCCATCGGCATTGGCCAAAGAGAATTTTTCCGCGACCAATTCACCATTGCATCAATAGTTGTTGTGAAAAAACTTTCTTTTGCAATTTCTAATCCCATCTTAATGCTCCTTTTTTAAAAATGTAAATATAGCCGATGAATAAAATTGTAATGAACACGAACATTTCAACGAAGCCAAACATTCCAAGCGATTTGAAATTCACAGCCCACGGATAAAGAAACACCACTTCAATATCAAATACGATGAACAACATTGCAACCATATAATATTTTACGGAAACTCGTTCTCGCGCAGTGCGAATAGGTTTCATTCCGCTTTCATACGTGGTAAGTTTAATTTCTGTCGGCTGATTTGGACCAAACCAATTGTTCACGTTGGACATTATTATTCCAAACGCAGCAGCGAAAAAGAAGAGTATAAATATTGGAAGATAAAGTTCGAGCATTAGTAAAAAAATTGTGCGGTAAATCTATTGAAAAATGAAGCATTTACAAACAGAGTTTTCATTTAAACTTTTTCAATTTCGCTTGAAGTAGAAAAAAATTATTTGTAGTTTCTACGCGATTTTTTTACGAGTATTTCAATTCTTTTTCACTAACATAAATGAAAAAATTTTCTTCGCACACTCTCATCATCATCGCTCTTGCGTTCGGAGCATTGGTCGGCACTCTTGTAAATATTTCCGCCGCGGGAAATCCGAATGCGCAACAAGTATTAAACACGCTCATTGATTCGATTGCTCATCCCATCGGACAAATCTTTCTTCGCTTGCTTTTTATCGTTGTTGTTCCACTCGTTTTTGCATCGCTTACTTCGGGCGTTGCAGGACTTGGCGATATTTCTAAACTGGGAAAAATTGGCGGACGAACGTTGTTGTTTTTTCTGATAACGTCTGCCTTCGCGGCGTTTGTCGGAATCACGTTGCTCGAATTAGTAAAACCCGGCGCAGGATTTGATCAAACCGCCCGCGAAACATTGATGAATTCTTACGCATCGCAAACAAAAGAAATCGGCGCAAAAACCGGAACTGCTGTTGCATCGGGAACACTCGGTATCGTTAATCAAATTCTCGATATGTTTGTTCCGCGCAACATTATAAAATCAATCGTTAATATGGAAATGATTCCGCTCATTGTATTCTCATTGTTATTCGGAACTGCGCTGACAAAAATTGCAGAAGAAAAA
>Ga0194120_10000796_pt1 | contig 59219 bp, 56 predicted proteins | sample TA2MahCa65mmetaG_FD_148642 | JGI IMG/M metagenome (GOLD analysis project Ga0194120, IMG submission 148642) | Freshwater microbial communities from Lake Tanganyika, Tanzania - TA2015019 Mahale Deep Cast 65m | ecosystem: Environmental > Aquatic > Freshwater > Lake | place: Tanzania: Lake... | reverse complement strand
ATGAGGCGCTCGACTTCGTCCAGGCCTCGGACCGCGTCATAGACCACGTCGTACTCCTCCCGGCTCTGCGCGATGCCCAGAAGATAGACTGTCCCGTTGATCGAGCGCCAGCGGTAGTTGACTACGCTCGTGGTCGAGGCGGCGATGATCGCGGCCTTCACTTTGACCTCGATGACCATGTCGCGGGCGGTGACCTGAAGGTCCACATCGTCGGTGATCTGAATCTCGTTGATGACTTTGCGCACGCCCGGCACTGAACCGGCCAGCCTTTCCGCCATTTTGTCGTCGGCGGATTCCTTCACCGCCCCTGTCAGCAGCACGTCTCCCTGATAGACATCGGCGCTGACGTTCACCAGCAGGCCCGCCGCCTCTGACGCAAAGGCTTGCAGAATCTTCGTCTTGACGACCAGGTCATCCCCCACCTCATTGAACGTCCGCTCTTCCATGGCCGTGGCCACGACCGTGGTGACCACCTGGGCCCCGGTCGTGTAGGGATTGGGCATGAGGTATTCGCAGCCGACCAGCAGGCCGGCGGTCAGGAGAATGAACAGGCAACGGCTGGTGGATAGGACGCCCATGTCCTCTATCCTTGATCGACACCTGGGCCGACGATCTTTAGCGCTTTAGCGCAGAGACACAAGAAGAAGCATAGGAGGAGCAGGGGAAAAAAGAAAGCCCCCTGGCTCCGAAGGAGAGTCAGGGGCTGTAGGGGAGGCGTCGGTTCACACCGAAGGTTGGTATGGTAGCCGGCGAGAATGGCTAGGTTAGACTCACCGCTTGCTGAGGCGCTTCAGCCCATCGAGATCGCCAGCGATCAGGGCTTCCTTTTTCGTGCGACTCCAATCCTTGAGTTGGCGCTCTCGCTCAATCGCATCTGCTTCCGACAGAAATCCCTCTGAGTAGACCAGACGAACAGGCCGACGCTTGAATGTATACGAGGCCCCGCGGCCATCGTTGTGGGCCTTCGCGCGTGCCTGAGGGTTCTCCGTGTGCCCAATGTAGAGGGTTCCATCAGAGCAGCGGACGATGTAGACGGAGTACATTGTGGAGCCCTTCGACTCGTCACCATTTTGAAGGGTTAGAGTAGCGACTCGCTCAGGGCACCCTTCGACTCGCGCAATCAACAGGCCTGCCATGAGCGAAGCGGGGATGCTGTTCATCAAACAACATCCCCGCGAGTCGAATGGTGGAGGCGAGGGGAGTTGAACCCCTGTCCGAAGACCTTCAGTGCAACGGTTCTACATGCGTAGCCGATTGTTTTGGTTTCGCCGCCGCCCACGCCCATCGGCAGGCTTAGAACGGCCGCTAGCCCAGTGTGTTCTCGTCCTCAGCCGCTGAGCACCGGCCTTGGACCAGCCTGCTGCATCGCGCCCCTTCCACCCCCGCAGGCCTCAGGCGGAGGGACGTCGCGGTCAGTTAAGCCGCGAGTGCCAGTTCTTGATTGGCAGTTGCTTGTTTCCCGGAGGTTTTACGAGTCCCCGAGAGCTCGGCATGCCCCGCTGACCTCTTGATCCTCGTCGAAACCGGTCGCCCCCTCCTTTCCGATCGTCACTTGTGAAGCGTCGTTCGTGATTCGTCGCCAGTAACAGTGGCAAGTGCACAAGTGACCAAGTCGCAAGGGCCCGAAACTTGTCGTTCGACCTAGAGGCTCTCGACAGGTTGCTTGGCTACTTGCAACTTGTCAGCTCGCTCCATTTGTCATTGGCCCGTTTCACGCTTCACGTCCAGGCACATGATATCGCACGAGCGGCTGATTTGCCAGGGTTGGGCCTCCGCCCAAGTCAGACGGCCGCCAGTCTTCCGGTTGCCTTCTGCCTTCGTTCCAGAAGTCTCCCGATCTGCGTCCTCATCTCGGTCACGGGCAATCGCACGCGGTCCCCATGGCCGGCCAGCACCCATTCGAATCGATGATCGAGCAGATTTTCGATCGAGTGCAGCAGGTGCGGCTCGCTCCAGACCAGCCGCTTGGGAGATTCCAGCGCGCGGCTCTCCTGGTCCCACCAGAGGTGATCGCCCGTGAACAGGAATCGCTCGTCGTACAGCAGCGCGATGCTGCCCGGCGTGTGCCCAGGAACCGGGATGGCCTGAAAGCCCGGCGCGAGTTCGACTGTCGCTTCTCCCTCAAGAATCCATTCAGCCCCCGGCGCCGCCTCCGCGGCGGCTCGGTGAATGATCCGGGAGGCTTTGAACTGCCTCGCGTACTTGTCAGAATCCGCGACATCGTCTTCGTGGGTGAGGAAGATGTACTTGACCCCGCCCATCCGCTCGAAGGCCTCCACGAGCTGCTTCAGATAACGCGGCGAATCGATCAGCCAGTTCCCCCCGAGGTGCTGGATGAAGAAGCTGTTCCCGCCGAACGACTTCTCGGAATTGAACCCGTTGTAATACACGCCGCCTTCGAGCCGGAGCGGAAAGCTGGCTCTGGCGGCCTGCAGCCTCGGTTTCTCGCTCCGGATGGTTCCAATGGAGCCGACCGGGCAGGCGAGCAGCGCCTGATAGGCTTGATGGAGTGGCCCGTCGCCATCCGGCTGATGCACGACGGCTGAGTAGTCCCCCTCTTCACGAAAGCTTGTGGGCGCGAGTTGCCGGCAGGTGTCGCAGTTGATGCAGGTCGCATCCACAAAGAAATTGCCGTCCACGTTCGTGGAGAGCCGTTTGGTCCGGTCAGCCATGCGTCACACTCACAATTGCCCCTCGCACCCTGTGGCCGAGCTGCTGTCGAGGCTGCGTCCCCTCGGCTCGTTCGCTAACAGGGTATCGAAACACCTTATTTCATCCTGTCCAGCCATCAGGTACAGAAAGTCTGACTGGAAGCCTTTTTCAACGTCCTGCTAGAGCTGACCGTCATAATCCCCGGACTGGTCGGGTTCTCCATTCCGCAGGGCTGGCGCGTCCAGTAGATGAGGATTTTCCTGTGGTCAAAGGTCAGAAAATACTCGATGCAAGGGGCGCCGCCCATCATGTCGCCGCGCATCCCCGCGAGCGAACTCCTGACATTGTACCGATAGACCCACAGGGAGCCCCCGTCCTCCAGGTCCTGACTCCTGCGCGGCGCCCCGAGCCGTTCCCTCACGTCCTCTTGTGTCGCCTGACCTGTGGCCTCGACCAGATAGTCCCACTGCGAGGGGAGGCAAGCAGTCAGCATGAGGGCCAGCATCAGCGCAACGAGTCCAATGCTCAACCGAGACGGACTGCTCTTCAGTGTGACCTTGTAAGCCTTCATCGCTTTCTCCTCCCTCATTTCCCCTTTTCTCACCGCTCCATCAACAAGAGCGGGTGGCGCCGATCAGGGAGCCCGACCGCCCGCAGCGGAAGGGGAGAGCGGCCCACTGGCTCAAACGCGGCCCATGACTATGGGCTGCCACGTCGTGGTACACGTCGTGCCGTCTCCCACGGGGGGATGGGTGCAGCGAGGACGGGTGGGCCGATCGGCGACAGGACCCGCTCATCTCTTTCCTTTCATCGCCCGTTCCACTTCTCGCCCTGCTTCTCTCTCTTTGATCGCCTCCCGCCGGTCATACTGCTTCTTCCCCTTAGCCAGGGCAATCTCAATTTTAGCACGGCCGCTGGGGCTGAAGTAGATTCGCAGCGGGATCAGGGTCAAGCCCTTCTGTTGGGTCTGTCCCAGCAATTTATTGATCTCCTTGCGGTGGAGCAGGAGCTTGCGCGGCCTGAGGGGATCGGGGTTCATGATGTTCCCGTGGCTGTAGGGGCTGATGTGGCAATGGTGCAAGATCATCTCGCCCTGGTCCACGCTGGCGTAACTGTCCTTGAGGTTCACCCGCCCTTCGCGCAGCGACTTGACTTCGGTGCCCTTGAGCACGATCCCGGCCTCCAGTTTCTCTTCGATGTGATAGTCGTGGTAGGCCTTCCGGTTTGTGGCCACGACCTTCTCGCCACTGTCTTTTTCCTTTCCCATGGCCCGCCACTATAGCACGCGACGAAGCCGCCAGCTATCAGCCGGCCCCTTGTCACCTGTTACCATATGGGTTACACTTGAGCGGTGATCGTAAGCTTCAACCACAAAGGTTTGGAGCGGTTCTTCGCCACGGGCAGTAAAGCCGGCATTCAGCCTCAACATGCTGAGCGTCTCCGGTTGATTCTCGGTCGGTTGGCGGCTTCCACCAATCCGAAGGACATGAATCTTCCTGGATTAGGGTTGCATGAATTGCGGGGTGACCGGAAGGGCACGTGGTCGGTGAAGGTGAGCGGAAACTGGCGCGTCACTTTTACTTTCGTCGGGGAAAACGCTGAAGAAGTCAATTACGAGGATTACCATTGAGGTGAGACCATGATGATGCACAATCCCCCTCATCCTGGCGAAGTGCTCAAAAAGCTGTGTCTAGAGCCCTTGGGCCTGAGTGTGACCCAGGCGGCAAAGGCCTTGGGCGTGAGCCGCAAAACGTTGTCGGGCATTCTGAATGGCCGGGCAGGGATCAGCCCCGAGATGGCCGTTCGCCTGTCGATCGCCTTTGATACGACAGCGGAGAGCTGGCTGAACCAGCAGGTTCAATATGATCTTCGGCAGGCGGAACGCCGCCGGAAAAAGCTGCGCGTCGCCCGCTTACCGGCGGCGTGATAGCCACCGCGGCCGACTGTCGCCAGAGGCTACGATGGTCGAAAATGAGTCGGCGGGTCTTTTCTTAACATAGTAGGCCCGACCCTCGTCATTCCTCTCCGTTTCCTCCACCCCTCTCTTTCTCTCGGCGGCGGGTGGAACGGATGCGCGCCGAGGGCAGCGGCATAGCAGAAGCTGCCCGCCATCAGCCCACAGAGCGTCGAGCGCGCCGGCATGTTGGCCGCAGGACAACGCCTCAGAGGCGCGTGAGGTCAACAGTACGATTTCATTGGCCGTCGGTCATCAACGCATTATGCTGCAACCGAGTGTGTGCGCCGTTCGTCACCCGCCTCTGCTCTTCACCCTTGACCCCTCGCTACCACCCCCACCTTCACCTCCCCCTACCAGGGGGAGGGAGATTTAGAGTAGGATGCCGCTATGCCCTACCGCCATTTCTTCTTTTCCGTCTCCTCGGTCCTCACCAAGCTCGCCAAGCGGCTTGGATTAGAGGCCAAGCTCCTGGAAGCCCAGCTCCGCCGCCACTGGCCTGAGATTGCCGGCGAGCAGATCGCCGCGCACACGCGCCCGGATCAGATCCGCTTCAAGAAACTCCACCTGATTGTGGCGAATTCGGTTTGGCTCCAGCAGTTGACCTTCTTGAAGCCGACCCTGCTCAAGAAGATCAACGAGGCGGCCGGCAGCGAGATCGTGGCCGATATCCTGTTCCGGGTGGGAGAGATCCAACAGGCGAGCAGTGAACAGGTACAAGGTAGCAGTGAAGAATCGGCTCGGTCTGTACCGACGCCGGAGGCCCTGGCTGAGGCGGAGGCCCATACGGCTCAGATCGCGGATCCCGATCTGCGGGCGCGTTTGACGGAACTGATGGCGGAGGCCCTGAGCCATCCGACTGGTCAGCCGGCTAATTCACAGGCCGGTCGGTCTGGCCATCGGTCCCGGAAGTAACAGGCCCCTTGAACAGAACCCGCGCATAGGCGGCAGTGGCAGCCGTATCCTTGCCTTTGAGAATAGGCCCGATCCGTCCTTCCTCTTCCGAGTCCTCCAGTCGGTAGAACCCCCGCACCGCCTTCTCGAACGCCTCTCGCAGCGACCGGTTCTCTGCCGAGTCCGAACCGGCGGCGGCCAGGTAGCGATGCAGAATTTCCGGCTCCGTCCAGGAATCATGGGTGAAGATGTAGATGATGATGCGCCGGTAGCGGCCGGCTGGGTCGCCGGGAGTCGTCGGCTGGATCTTCATCTTGCCGAAATCCCGCGTCTCGCGGCCCACCTTCCGGAACCGCTCGATCAGGGTCTCGATGGCCGGATCGCTGGTCCAGCCGGGCACGTGGACCGCGACGACCGTCCCCTCTTGGGAGCCGATGCTGTAGGGTGGGATCGTCCGGTCAGGGCGGCTCAGAAACATCCCGCCCCAGATCAAGGCGAAGGAGCCGAAGAGGACCCCCAGGGCCAGCTTGACGAGGGTGTCGAGCTTTTTTCGTTGCGGCGCAACAGTATTCATGGCATGCGCACCCGACCGGGAGTATTCTCCCGTACCCTAAGCTATCAGCTTTCAGTGGTCAGTTTACAGGAGGGATAGGCCTGTTTGGGTGCCTGAACGACCAATGGCAGGGGATGAAGGTTGTCTTTATCCTACTGAACACTGACAACTGAGTACTGAAAACTGCTTCTCAGCCTCCGTTAGCGTCCGCGGCGTCCCCGTTCTCGCCCTCGGTGACCTCGGCCAGCCGCGCCACGCCGACGACGCGGTCCTCTGGACTGTCCAGCTCGAGCACGCGGACGCCTTGCGTGTTCCGGCCGATTTCGCGCATATCGTCTACCCGGCAGCGGAGAATCTTCCCCTGCGCCGCCATGATCATGATCTCGTCGTCGTCGCGCACTTGGAGAAAGCCGACCGCCAAGCCGTTTTTCTCGGTGGTCTTCACGCTGATGATCCCTTTGCCGGCTCTTCCTTGGACGCGATATTCGGTGACCGGCGTCCGCTTCCCGTAGCCACCCTCGGTGATGGTGAGGATTGCGGTCGTGGAGTCCGGCGTGATCGTCTCCATCCCGATCACCTCGTTGCCCTCTTCCAGCGCGATGCCGCGCACCCCGTGGGCGGTGCGGCCCATGGGCCGGACTTCCTCTTCCTTGAAGCGGATCACGATGCCCTGGCGCGTGCCGAGCAGGATCTCCCGCTGGCCGTCCGTGATCTCCACTGCGATCAGCTTGTCTCCCTCGTCCAGCGTGAGCGCGATGATGCCGCCCTGGCGCGGGTTCCCGTAGGCCGAGAGCTCCGTCTTTTTGATGACGCCTTGCTTGGTGGCCATGACCACGTAGCGGTCGTCGCGAAACTCTGTGACGGGGAGGGTGGCGGTGACCTTCTCGTCGCCCGCCAGGGCCAAGAGATTCACCAGGGCCTTGCCCTTAGCGGCCCGGCCCGCCTCGGGAATCTCATGCACCTTCAACCAGTAGACCTTCCCCGCGTCCGTGAAGAACAGGAGGTAGTCGTGGGTCGAGGCGGTGAAGAGGGTCTCGACGAAGTCCTCCTCCCTGATGCCCATGCCGATCTTGCCTTTCCCGCCGCGCCGCTGGGCCCGGTAGAGAGAGACGGGGTTGCGCTTGATGTAGCCGGCGTGGGAGATCGTGACCACGACCTCCTCCTGGGCGATCAGGTCCTCGATGCTGATCTCGGCTTCTTCCTTGACGATCTGGGTGCGCCGCTCGTCCTTGTAGGCCTCCTTGACGGCCAGCAACTCGTCCTTGATGATCTTGCGGACCAGCGCCTCGTTCGCCAGGATGGACCGGAGGTATTCCATCCTCTTGAGCGTCTCTTGGTACTCCTCGATCAGCTTGTTCCGCTCGAGCTGGGTCAGACGCTGCAGCTTCATGTCCAGAATGGCGTTGGCCTGGAGCTCCGTCAGCCGGAACTGCCGCACCAGGCCCGCGCGGGCCACCTCGGGGGACTGCGCACGCCGGATCAGCGTGATCACCGCGTCCAGGTTGTCGAGCGCGATTTTGAGCCCTTCCAGGATGTGGGCCCGCTCCTCGGCCTTGCGCAGCTCGTAGGCCGTGCGGCGGATGACCACCTCGCGCCGATGCTCGATGAAGGCCTCCAGGATCTGCTTGAGGGTGAGCACCTCCGGCCGGTTGTGGACCAGGGCCAGCATGATGACGCCGAAGGTGGTCTGGAGCTGCGTGTGCTTGTAGAGGTTGTTCAGCACGACCAGCGGGATGTCGCCCCTCTTGATCTCGATGACAACCCGTACCCCGTCCCGATCCGACTCGTCGCGCAGGTCCGAGATCCCCTCGACCTTCTTGTCCTGGATCAGCTCCGCGATCTTTTCGATCAGCCGGGCCTTGTTGACCTGGTAGGGGATCTCGGTGACGATCAGGCGGTCCCGCTCGGTCCGCTCGTCGGTCTCGATGTTGACCTTGGCGCGGAGCGTGAGGAGCCCGCGGCCGGTTGTATAGGCGTCCTTGATCCCCTGGGTGCCGTAGATGAAGCCGGCGGTCGGAAAATCCGGCCCCGGGATCGCCTTCATGAGCTGGGGGATCGTAACCTCGGGGTTGTCCAGCAGCGTGACCAACCCCGCCACCACCTCGCCGATGTTGTGGGTGGGGATGTTGGTGGCGTATCCGACGGCGATTCCGCCGGCGCCGTTCACGAGGAGGTTGGGCACTCTGGCCGGCAGCACCAGCGGCTCGGTGCGGGACTCGTCGTAGTTCGGGCCGAAGTCGACCGTCTCCTTGTCGATGTCGGCCAGCATTTCTTCGGCCAGCCTGGTGAGCCGGGCCTCGGTGTAGCGCATGGCGGCCGGCGGGTCGCCGTCCACCGAGCCGTAGTTGCCCTGGCCGTCCACGAGCGGATAGCGCATGTTGAAGTCCTGCGCCATCCGGACCAGCGTGTCGTAGATCGCCGTGTCTCCGTGGGGGTGGTAGTTCCCCATGATCTCGCCGACGATCTTGGCCGACTTGCGGTAGGCCCGGTTGTGGGCCAGACCCATCTCGTTCATGCCGTGGAGGATCCGCCGGTGGACCGGCTTCAAGCCGTCCCGCACGTCCGGCAGCGCGCGCCCCACGATCACGCTCATCGCGTAATCGAGGTAGGACGAGCGCATCTCGTCCTCGATGGCGATCTGGGTCAGGCGTTCGTCAACCGGCATGTCTTCTCCTTGGGAAAAGAGCGAATGGCTTATAGCCTATAGCTGATGGCAGAGTAAACTCCCAATCCTTCACGTGCTATACGCCATCAGCCATACGCTCTTACACATCCAGGTTGCGCACCTCTAAGGCGTGCTGCTGGATGAAGTCGCGGCGCGGCTCCACCTCGTCGCCCATCAGGATGGAAAAGATGTCGTCCACCCCCGCGATGTCCTCCAACTTGACCTGCATGAGTGAGCGCGTCTCCGGGTTCATGGTCGTCTCCCAGAGCTGCCCAGGGTTCATCTCGCCCAGACCCTTATATCGCTGCAGCCCCAGCCCCTGCTTGCCGATCTCCAGGATCCCGCGGACCAGCTCGGCCGTGCCGGGCAGCTCCTCTTGCGCGTCCTTCGCCTTAAGCTTGTAGGGAGGGCGGCCCAGCCCGATCGCGGAGGGGGCCAGCTTCTGAAGCTCCCGGAAGTCGGCCGACCCGACCAGCTCGTGGGTGAGCTCCAGGCTGTGGGCCATCCCGTTCGTCTGGACCTTGCACACGACCTTGTTGGACTCATGCTCTTCGTCCTCGGCGATGTCGAGCGCGATCGTCGCCTTGGGATAGGCGTCGCTCAGGGTCTTCTTGGCGTTGGCCACGATCTTCTTGAGGGCCGCGACGTTCTTGAGCAGGTCCCGCCCCAGGCCCGGCTCATCCACGAAGGCGCGCAGGATGCCGCCCTCGCGCTGCTTCTTGCTGAAGCGGGCGATGAACCCTTCGAACGCGATGAGTTTCTTGAGGATCGGCAGCAGGCGCCGGCCGCTCACGAAGGTCTGCGCGCTCTCGACGTAGACTTCGACATCCTCAACGGCCAGGTCCGACAGGTACTCGTTCAGGGCGATATCGTCCTTCAGGTACCGCTCGGTCTTGCCCTTCTTCACTTTGAAGAGGGGCGGCTGCGCGATGTAGATGTAGCCGCGCTCGATCAACTCCGGCATCTGGCGGAAGAAGAAGGTCAGGAGCAATGTCCGGATGTGGCTGCCGTCCACGTCCGCATCGGTCATCAGGATGATCTTGTGGTAGCGGGCGCGGGTGATGTCGAAAGCTTCCTTATCCTCTTTGCCTTTCTCGCCCTCCGCCTCTTCGCGCTTGCGTCCGATGCCGGTGCCCAGCGCCATGATCAGGGTTCGGATCTCGTCGCTCGAGAGCATCTTGTCGAACCGGGCCTTCTCCACGTTGAGGATCTTGCCCTTGAGCGGCAGGATCGCCTGAAACTTCCGGTCGCGCCCCTGCTTGGCACTGTTGTGGACGAACACGCCGGCAGTCAGAGCAAAGTTGTGAGTGCCGGGAACTTCAAGGTCGTACACGTCGGCTCGGCGGTTGACGGGCACGACGGCCTTCACTTTGTGGTTAAACTGCGCCACGGCCTCTTGCAGGCGTTGCTGGCTGCCGCTGAAGAACCGATCCCGGATCGTGCTCAACCGGAGCAGGGTCCGGTCGCCCGTCCTGCGGCGCTCGGCGTTGTACTGCGCTTCATCCACGCGACCCGTCCGCTCATATACGTCCCGCAGGACAGACAGCCCTTTGCGGAGGTACGTCACATCGTAAGCAGCCTTGCGCCGCGCACGAAACTCGGCGGTCCATTGCGCCTGCGTCTTTGCGCTTCTCCACCGGCGGAGGGCGCCATCCTCCCACTGCTGCTTCGAGATGGCGCTGAACCGGGCTCGCGCCTCCGGGTGTTGTTCGAAGAAGGACTTCGTCCGCTCGGACTGCCGTGCGCGGTTGCGCTCGTCGCTCCAGTGCTTCCGCTGCTCAGCGTCCAATCGCTCCCGGTTTTGCTGCCGGAATTCCGGATTGGCGGCGTAAAACCGGAGATATCTCGACACCATGAACGCCTTGTAGGCGTCATCCTTCCATTGCGCTCTGGCACGCTCTGAAAGGCGACGGCGCATGTCGGGACTCATCATGAGCCGCCTGATCTTGTCGCGGTACTCCGGCGTCCGATGGATCTCTCGCAATTTGGCACGGGCCTCGGGACGATTCAGCGTCCGTGCAGCGTGCGCGGCATGATGCGCAAGATGCTCCTCTTTGGACAGTCGCACGATGTTGTCGGGATTGTTGTTGCGCTTGTTCCAGTCCACGTGATGACGATGTGGCCCGGCTGAAAGATCGTAGACGCCGCGTGCGAGGTTGTACCGGTCGGACAAGAGATGGGTGAAGACCCATCTTAACTCCGAAGGGTCGTAGACCATCTCGTAGTCTTCGATCGTAATCCGCTTGCCAAGCCGTGAGAGTTGCCGCCGCAACGGCATCAGCGAATCGCCAGGCTGGAGCTCGACAGCCTCGCGATAGGCTCCAGCTCTCAGCATGAACCGATGATCAGGCGTGCAGACAACTTCGGAACCGTCGTCCAGCACGACGCGGACGAGGTCCGCATTGCTCTTCGTCTTTCTGACGTTCATGATCGGCGCGATGCCTATCCGTCCATCGCCTTGGATCGTGTAGCAGTAATTCTGCTTGCCCGCGTTCCATTCTTCGGCCAAGTCCAAGAACGACAGATCGCGGCCGTCCGCCAGCGCGACTTTCGTGTCGCCAGTAAAGCACCCGCCGGCCGAATCGCCCTCGACGATGAACAGCTCGCTGTGCGCCGGGTCCTTTTCGGAACAGTCGGCCAGCTTGCCGGGCAGCGAGCCCCCGTCTAACGCGCTCTTGCGCCGGATCAGCTCCTTGGCCTTCCGCGCCGCCTCGCGGGCCCGCGCCGCGTCAACGGCCTTGCCGATGATCTTGCGGGCGACGGGGGGATTCTCCTCGAAGTAGGTGCCGAGGGCTTCGTTGACCGCCACCTCCACGATGCCCTTGACCTCGCTGTTCCCCAGCTTGGCCTTGGTCTGTCCCTCGAACTGCGGGTTCCGCAGCTTGACGCTGACGACCGCGGTCAGGCCCTCGCGCACATCGTCGCCGGTCAGGGACTCCGTCTCCTTCTTGAGCAGGTCGTTGGCGTTCGCGTAGTTGTTGATGGTCCGGGTGAGCGCCGCCTTGAAGCCGACGAGGTGGGTGCCGCCTTCCTTCGTGTTGATGTTGTTGGCGAAGGAAAAGAGATTCTCCGCATAGCCGTCGTTGTACTGGAGCGCCACCTCCAGGATCATCTCGCTCTTCTCGACTTCGACGAAGATCGGCTTGTGCAGCGGGGTCTTGGCCTCATTCAGGTGCTCCACGAAGGAGACGATCCCGCCCTTGTAGCGGAAGACCTGCTCCTTCTCCTTGCGCTCGTCCTTGAGGGTGATGGCCAGGCCCTTGTTCAGGAAGGCCATCTCGCGAAGACGCTGGGCCAGCACGTCGAAGCTGAAGTCCAGGGTCTCGAACACCTCTCCGTCCGGCTTGAAGGTCACCAAGGTCCCGCGCTTTTTGGTCTTGCCGGTGACCTTGAGCGAAGCGGTGGGTTTGCCCCGCTCGTAGCGTTGCTCGAAGGTCTGGCCGTCCTGCCAAATTTCCAGCTCCAGCCATTCGGACAGGGCGTTCACGACCGAGATGCCGACGCCGTGGAGGCCGCCGGACACGGTATAGGCCCCCTGCTCGAACTTGCCGCCGGCATGCAGCATGGTCAGCGCCACCTCGGCCGCGGACTTCTTCTGGGTCGGGTGCATGCCGGTCGGAATGCCGCGTCCGTTGTCCACGACCGTCACGCTGCCGTCGATGTGGATCGTGACCTCGATCGCTTCGCCGAACCCCGCCATATGTTCGTCGACGCTGTTGTCCACCACCTCATACACGAGATGGTGCAGCCCGTCGGGGCCGGTGCTCCCGATGTACATGGCCGGTCGCTTGCGGACCGCGTCGAGCCCCTCCAGCACCTTGATCTGGTCGGGACTGTAACTGTCTGGCTTCGCCTGGCTCGGCGCTTCCGTCTTGGCGTCTTCTTTCGTGGCCATCCGCCTCCTTACTATAAAAAAGCGGTCATTGGTCACTCGTCATTGGTCAATTGGGGGAGAACGGGAATCCCTCTCTCCACGGTTCTATTCCGGCCATTGACCGATGACCATTGACTATTGACCCTCACACCTTGATCGGCATCACCACGCAGGTGAACGCCGCGTTGCCCGGCTCCCGGATCAGACAGGGGCTCAACGGGTTGTCCATCTGCATGGAAATCGCTTCGCCGTCCATCACTCCCAGCACATCCAGCAGATAGCGGGCGTTGAAGCCGGTCGTCAGTTGGTCGCCCTTGTATTGCGCCGACAGCTCCTCGGTGGCTTCGCCGAAGTCCGGGTTGCTCGAGAACAGCGCCATCTTGCCGGGGGCCAGCGTGAGCTTCACGGCGTTCGTCTTGTCCCGCGAGAGCACGGCCACCCGGCGGAGCGCCCCTTCGAATTCCACCCGGCCCACGCTGACCTTCTTGTCCTGCTCCTTTTCTTTGGGAACGACCTGCTGGTAGTTCGGGTAGTTCCCTTCCATCAGCCGCGAGGTCAGGAGCAGGCCGCTCTTGCGGAAGATCATCTGGTTCTTGGTAAAGCCGATCTGCGGTTCTCCGTCCCCTTCTTCGAGCAGGCGACGCATCTCGAAGGCGGCCTTCTTGGGGATGATCGCCTTGATCTCCTTCGGAGCGTCTTTTCCGCCCGAAGCCGGCAGGTCCTGCTCCGCCAGAGCCAGCCGATGGCCGTCGGTTCCGACCAGCCGCAGGGTCGTCTTCTTCTCGCCGGTAAGCAAGGTCACCAGCAGCCCGTTCAGGATGTAGCGGGCATCGTTGTCTCCCACCGCAAAGAGCGTCTTGCGGATCAGCTCCAGCAGCCCGGCTCCCGTCAGCGGCGTCAGCCCCTCGCGCTCGATGGACGGCAGGGCCGGGTAGTCGCTGCTGGGCAGGCCGACGATCTTGAACTGGCTCTTGCCGGACCGGATCGTCGCCCAGTTGTTCTGCCCGACGGCAAGCTCGATCTCGCCCTCCGGCAGCTCTTTCACGATCTCGAACACCTTGCGCGCGGACAGGGTGACGGAGCCAGGCTCCTGGACCACGGCCTTGTAGAGCCCGCGCATGCCGATCTCCAGATCGGTGGCCGTGACGTCCACCCCTTCGGGCTTGGCCTCCAGCAGGATGTTGGAGAGCTGGGGCATCGTGTTTCGCTTCTCCACCACGCCCTGTACCCTCTGGAGCGCGGTCAGCAGTTCGTCGCGTGTGATTCGTAGCTTCATCGGGCGATCCCCCTGTTCGGGCTCGTTGCGCGCTCGTTATCCCTTCGTGATCTGAGCCTTCAGGCTCTCCAAGGTAGCCTTGAGCGTATTGTCCTTCTCGAGGGCCTTGGTGATCTGCTTGCAGGCATGGATGATCGTCGTGTGGTCCTTGCCGCCGAACTGCCGGCCGATCTCCGGGAACGAGGAACTGGTCAACTCCCGGCAGAGATACATGGCAATTTGCCTGGGATAGACCAGTGTCTTGCTCCGCCGCCGGCTCTTCAAGTCGGCGATCTTCACGTGGAAGCGCGTGGCGACGGCTTCCTCGATGTCGTCCATCGCGATGATCTTCTTCTTCTCGCCGATGATGTCCCGTAGGACGTTCTTGGCCATGTCCATCGTGATGGTCTGGCCGGTCAGCGAGGAGTAGGCGCCCAGCCGGACCAGGGATCCTTCAAGCTCCCGGATGTTGTTCTTCATGTTCACGGCCAGGAACTGCACCACGTCGTCGGGCATCCGGACGCCCTCGTCCTCGGACTTCTTTCTCAAAATGGCGATGCGCGTTTCCACGTCGGGCGGCTGCAAGTCCGCGATCAGGCCCCACTCGAACCGCGAACGCAGGCGCTCCTCCATGTCCGGCATGTCCTTCGGGAACCGGTCGCTGGACAGCACGATCTGCTTATGCGCTTCGTAGAGCGTGTTGAAGGTGTGGAAGAACTCCTCCTGGGTCCGCTCCTTGCCGGCGAGGAACTGTACGTCGTCCACCAGCAGCATGTCGATGTTCCGGTACTTCTTCCGCAACTCGACCATCTTGTCGTAGCGGATAGAGTTGATGACCTCGTTGGTGAACTGCTCCGTGGTCACGTAGGCGATCTTCACGTCGGGTTGCTCCGCCACATGGTTCCCGATGGCGTTCAGCAAATGGGTCTTTCCAAGCCCCACGCCGCCGTAAATAAAGAGAGGGTTGTAGGCCTTGGCGGGCGCGTCCGCTACGGCTCGGCACGCGGCATGAGCGAATTGGTTGCTGGCACCGACGACGAAGCTCTTGAACGTATATTTGGGGTTCAGCGACAACGTACGCCGTGATCGTACAGCCTGCTGTGCCCGGTTTGCTGTTCCCGACCCGGCGGCCTGTCCGAGAGGCGAGGTGAAACGGCCGGGTGCCGGCTCGCGGGCTATAAAAGAAATTGTAAGTTTTCCCTCTCCTTGTGTGGCCAAGGCCTCTTCAAGCAACCCCGGATGGTTCTTATCGAGCCACTCCCCGAAGAACTTGTTGGGGATAGCGACTCTCACACAAGAATCATTTACCCCTTGGACATGGAGGGGGGCAAACCATGTGTCAAAAATCTGTTTAGAAACCTTGCCTTCGACGTAATTTAGCGTGTTTTTCCAAACGGTTTCAATGTCCATAAGCCGTAAACCCCCGACTATTCACAATACTATCAACACCTGTGGATAAAGACCCTTTCGATTCGCTGACTTCGGCCGTCGGACTGGTCTGTTTGTGACCGATCCGCTGAGGAGTGGGTACAGCGTATAGACTGTTGTCCTACCACCCTGCCATTACGCACAACTTAACTGCACCTCTTCCACGATCTACCAGACCCTTATCCCACCTATAACCTACAGCAACGAGGGACATTCTTCTTATAAAAACAATTACCTCCCGTGCATCCACAGACTACCCACCCCCTACTCCTTCTCCTACAACTCCTTATTTACTCTTTTAATAGTACTAAGGAGCGTAAGAGTATCCTGTACTGCTCAGAGAGCAACCACTAAATCTGCATCAAAAATCATGTGCAAGAGGTCTCGATAAGAAACCGTTGGAACGGACGGCGTGATTTTTTGGGAAGCAGTATTCTCTGTAAGGGCATAAACATGATTAACCTGAACGTTGGAGAAGGAAACTGCTTCTTGTAGTAAGACGGCCGAAGTTGTCAGATTTTCGGAAGAGGCCAGAGGTATTACGCCACCCATGGTGTCCCTTTCATTCTTGGTAATCAAATAAAGCACAGTCCTCACGGAGGTACCCCTTAAAACACGAGGACACGGTCCGCAGCAGCCACCAGAGCGTTAATCTGAGAAGATGAGGCAACACTGGTTCTGAAATCAGGGCTGATAGAAGGAGATGGCTGCGCATCTAATGGCACAATGAAAGGGATTTCTAGTTGCTTAATGGAAGGTAGGTACTTTTCAAGAATCTCACCGTCCATAATATTGTCTGTATCGTCTCCAAGGAGAAGAGAAGACTGTCCGAGCAGCACGACCGTCAAAGGGTTTTCCCCCGTGCTCAGCCCCAAGGCAATGCGGAGCGCTTCAACCGGACGATGCGTTTTCCGGGGATCCTCACGGATCACTACAACAACGCGAGGAAGCACGATTCTCCAGTGAAGATCAGGTTAATTAAAAGCAACAAACCGATCACATCCGTTGATTATGTTAGAGAGAACGACCAGACCACAGAGCGTGATCTCTTTCCCGACATTATCGGTCGGCACCCCGTGTTGTTGGCACCCGTAGGCGCACACAAAGAACTTCACTCCGGAAGAGGAAAGCTCCAGGAGGCGCCGATTGTTGAGGTTCAGTACACCCACATCAATCAAATACAGATACACGTCCACGTTTGATCGGAGCGCTTCTTCGCAAAGACGGACAGTCGTTGTGACACTAGGATGAGACGGGGGTGTGGATAAGAGTAAACCGAGCTTCTTTTTTTCCATGAAAACTAAAAGAAGCAGCAGATAAAAAACATTCTAATTATCAATAGCTTATAAGTCAACACCGTCCAGTGAAACTGTACTCTTTTTCGGGAAGAAAAGTCAACAGGAAAATATAGAAAAAATCAGGCTGAAGCGAGGCGGGTAGCAAGAGTCTGAGCAGCAGTGGAAATGGGGATCTCCTGCTGCTCCTTGCTCGTCATATCACGGAGGATCAACAGCCCTTTTTGGGCCTCGTCGTCCCCTGCGATAAGGACGAAAGAAGCACCCAGTCGATCGGCCTGTCGGAGATGGGCCTTAAGCGTGGCAGACCGGTAATCGGTGTTTGCCTGGAGGCCCCGTGCACGGAGTTCATGAAGAATGCGCGTCCCGAGGGGGACACCCTGCTGACCAAAGGCTGCTACATAGATCATTTTGGCGCGACCAGGAAGAGCGGACTCCGGGAGCATGAGTGCTACACGCTCGAGCCCGACCGCAAAGCCGATGGCCGGCGTCTTAGGCCCTCCCAGCGCTTCGACAAGGCCATCATAACGGCCCCCGGCCCCCACTGCGTTCTGCGCGCCCAGATGTTGGGAGGTGACCTCGAAGGTGGTAAGGGTGTAGTAGTCGAGCCCCCTCACCAGTCTGGGATTCAACAGGTAGGGAACAGCCAGCGCGTTGAGTCCGGCGAGCACTTCTTCGAAGTGACGGAGGGACGCAGGCGCCAAATGGTCGGTGAGTTTCGGTGCCCCCTCGGTCGCAGTCCTGCATGACGGAACCTTGCAGTCGAGCACACGCAGCGGGTTGGTCCCCATCCGGCGACGGCAGTTCTGGCAGAGGCGCTCTTCATGCTGCTTCAAGAAGTCGAGCAGGACCGCTTTGTAAGCAAGCCTGTCGGCTGCGTCCCCGAGACTATTGATTTCCAGGGTCAGGCCGGGAAGCCCCAGCTCGGAGAGAAAGCGCCAGAGAAGCGACACCACCTCCACATCTGCCTGCGGGCTTGTGCTACCGAACGACTCGACCCCGTACTGATGGAACTGGCGGAGACGTCCGGCTTGAGGCCGTTCGTGACGGAACATGGGCCCGAGGTAAAAAAACTTCTGGGGGGTGGGGCTGGCTCCCAGGTTGTGCTCGATATAGGCCCGCACAACCCCGGCGGTGGCCTCAGGACGCAGCGTCAAAGAGGAGCCGTCCCGATCCTGGAAGGTATACATCTCCTTCTCGACGATGTCGGTGCTGGCACCGATGCTGCGCGCGAAGAGGTCCGTCACCTCGAAGACGGGTACGCGGATCTCCCGGTATCCGTAGAGCGACGAAAGTCGACGGGCCGCTCCCTCGATCACCTGCCAGCGGGGAGCCTCATCCGGAAGGATATCCTTGACGCCTTTGATGCCGCGAATCATATCTTGGAGTCCGTTAGGAGTGAGGCGTAAGGCGTGAGGCGAACTTCTATCTTGGTAACCCCTTACCCCTCACGTTTTACGCCTCACGGGTTTCGTCGGCACTATAGCCGCGGGTCCGAGGCAAGTCAACGCGGCTTCGGAGGTCATTTGTCAACGGGCATTGGTCAATTGAAAATATTCTTGGGCCGAACCTTGTCCGAAACCATTGACGAGTGACCATTGACCAATGACGCCTCTCGAGCTTCTTGCGAAGCCCGGCAGCTAGGGGTATAGTGCGGCGCGGGTTCTTTTTTCGTCGTAAAGTCTGAAAGTCCGAACGTCCTCAAGTCAGGGACTTTTGACTTTCCGACTTGATAGACTTTTGGACAAAGCCGTATGAGTTCTGACGGTCCTGCTCGTCGCGTGATTGCCGTAGCGCCGCTGCCGCCGGAGAAGTCCGCCTACGCGCTGGCCCGGTACAGCCGTTCCGCCGACTCCATCGAGGACAGCCTCCGGTGGGTCCATGCCCATTCGTCCGAGAAGTTCTGGGAACAGTTTTATTTTGCCTACGGCCATGCGTCCATAGCCGATCTGGGCCACGTCATCATCTGCTTCGAGCACATCTCCGAGTTGGCGGCGATCCGCCTGGAGGACGAACCCCTCTGGGACGGGCAGGCCAAGTCCAGCCGCTACCAGAACTTCGGGCCGAGCGGCTGCTACGTTCCCGACTCCATCCGAGGGACCGAGACGGAAGGGACCTATCGCGGCATCATCGGCAGCCTCTTCAATTGTTACGCACTCCTCCACGATCCCCTCAAACGCTTCCTGTCCGAGCGGGCGCCGTGCCCGGAAGGCATGAAACCGGGAGACTACGACCGGACGATCGCGGCCCGGGCCTTCGACGTGACGCGCTACCTGCTCCCGCTCGCGGCTAAGACCAACGTGGGGCAAGTGGTGAGCGTCCGCACGCTGGAGAAGCAGATCACCCGGCTGCTCTCCTCGCAGTTGCCGGAGCTACGCGCGATCGGGGAGGAGCTGAAGGAGGCCTGCCGACGCCCGCCGATGAATGTCTGGGGAGAACTCTCCGGCCAGCTGGCCGGCTCAGCCGAACCGCTGGCCCCGACATTGGCCCGCCATGCCCAGCCGAACGTCTATCAAGCCGAGGTCTATACGGACCTGGCCAAGCACGCGCGAGAGGTCCTGAAAGTCGCAGGATTAGACCGCCCCGCCTCCTGGACGAACGGTGACAGCGTCGAGCTGATCGAGCCGCATCATCCGCTGGACGAAATCGCTGCGACGCTCCTCTACCGGGCCTCCCAGGCCCCCTATCGTGACATCCTGACGATGGTCCAGGACTGGACCGAGAAGCAAAAGCAGGAGACGATCGAGGTGGCGTTCAGAAAGCGGGGCCCCTACGACGAGTTGATCAAGGAGTTCCGGAGCGGCTACGCGTTTCTGTTCGACATCCTCATGGATATCGGCGGCTGGCGGGATATGCACCGGCACCGGCGCTGCCAGCAGATCCAGCAGAACTTCACCACCCAACACGGCTACGACGTGCCACCCGCCCTGACCAAGGCGGGGCTGGAACGCGATTACCGGGCGGCAATGGACGCGGTGAAGCAGGATATCGAGCAGTTACGCAAGGGCAGCCAGGAGGCGGCGCTCTATGCGATTCCCTTCGGCTTCAAGGTCCGCTGCCTCTTCAAGATGGACTATGCCGAGGCGGAATACATCTCCCGGCTCCGGTCCGGCGTGAAGGGCCACTGGTCCTACCGCACCGTCGCCTGGCAGATGAAGCAGAAGCTCGCCGCGCGCCACCCCTTCCTGGCCGAGCAGATCCAGGCGACGCCGCCGGATATCGAAGACAGCCTGACAAGATAACGATGAAGGCTGAATGCTGAACGATGAACGGCGGCGGGGGGGCTTTGTCGGCTGACGAACGGTGCGCGCGCTCGGCGGCGGCGCGATGCGTTGGTGTCAGGCTGCCTCTTTAAGTTGTCCTGTTGGCCGCTCGCCTTACCGGACTAGAAGAACGGCTCGCGGCACCCAAACGGCTCTTGGTATGCAGGTTCCGCCACGCCACCCGTCTCAGCCCGCATCCGTTCCAGCCGCGAAATAAAGAGAGGGTGGCGGGGACAGGTTGCTGGTAAACCTATCCCCGCTCGGATTGCAATTACGCCGGAACCGGACTAGCATTTATCCGTCAGAGTTCTTCCCCCCTACTCATAGGGAGACTCCCATGCGGTACCGGATATCTCCTCACTTCTGTTATGGGGCGCTGATGCTCCTGACGTTGCAACCCGTCTCTACTCTTAGAGCTCAGGTCCCTGTCAAAGAGTTCCAGCAGCCCAACGCCTATGCGGTGGTCATCGGGATCAGCCAGTACCGGGAAGAAGTCATTCCCAAGGTGGCCTACACAGGTTATTGAGAACTATCCGGAACACCGGCGAGGGCCATGCTGCCTGCTCAATGGACAGACGGAGCGGGGACGTCCGCTGCACATTGTCTGTACGACGGCACAGCCTTCGCTTATAATCATTACGGCCTATGAACCTCGGCCGCCCAAATGGGTAACTCCCACCCAAAGGAGGCAGGAGCCATGAAATGCAGCTTGGAAGGATGTCCCGGAGTTTATGAACAGCGTCATGTAGTCCACCCGGTCCGTCATCGGGGACAGGTGCTTGTCATCGATCATGTACCGGCTGAAGTCTGTTCCGTTTGTGGAGACGTGCTCTTAACAGCGGAAACGGTTAAGCGGATTGAGACGCTCCTGCACTCCGATCTTCCCCCGACAAGGACGGTTCCACTGTACGAGTACGCGTGACTTTGCCAAGAGAGAAGATGGGACGCGCGGAGGGAGACCAACCATGAAGAGTCGCCTCCAGTTTGCCGGCCATCCGATCCACGCGATGGTGGTGGGGTTCCCGATCGGCCTTTACACGACCGCGCTCGTGTGCGATGGGCTGTTTCTGCTGCTGCACGATCCCTTCTGGTTCCGCATGGCCTACTGGGCGATCGCGTTCGGGCTCGTGACCCACATGAGCGCCGCGCTGACCGGCCTGCCGGATTTCCTGGCAGTGATGAGGGAACGGCAGGAGGGGCATGAGCTCCATGATCTCAAGGGCGCCCAGCGCGTGGCCACGTCCCACCTGGTTTTCGGGGTCGGCCTGCTGGTGGTCCAAGGGTTGAACCTGGCCCTGCGCAACGGCGGCGAGATGCCGGCCGGGGTCTCCGTAGCCATGCCGGTCATCGTGAACGTCATCGGGGCAGCGCTCGTGGGCCTGCAAGGCTGGTACGGAGGCGAATTGGTCTACCGGCACCACGTGGGGGTGGAACTGCCGGGGCCGGCTTCAGACGAGTCTCACGGCAAGCACAAGGGCAAAAAGCACTCCTGAGTCCCTTCCCCTTTTTCATGGATCACCTGACAACTATTCAGGACGCGCTGACGCGAGGCGATTGGCCTTCCGTTCACGCGGAAGCATCCGCCTGGGCCAAGGAGCTGGAGGCAGAGGGTCGCAGGGACCCGCGCGCGCAGTTCGCGCTGAATGTGGGGCACCTCCTGAAGGGAGAGTTTAAGGACGCCTGGAAAACGCATGCCAAGGCGCTGCAAGAGGCCGAGGACATCGAGTTGGTGCGGGCCTGGACCGGCGCCCTACTGAAGGAGCAGCCGGAGAACGCGAACGTCCAGCTCGTCGCAGGTCTCTTCCTGTCGCAATCCGGTCAATCAGAGCAGTCGGTCAACCGGTATAAGGAAGCCATCAGGCTGGACCCCCTGGCCGCCTACCCGCACTATTTTCTCGGACAGATCCATGAACGAGCCGGGCGGCCGGAGTTAGCCATCAAGGAGTATCGAGAGGCGGTGAAGCTGGATCCCTCCTATGCGCTGGCTAGGACGAACTTAGGCGTCGCTTATCAGGAGCAAGGCCAGTTCGAGCTGGCGATTCCCCAATATCGGGAGGTGATCAAGCTGACCCCCAACGATCCGGTGGCCCATGCCAACCTGGCCTGCGCGCTGGCGGAACAGGGCAAGACGGAGCCAGCGCTGTTGGAGTACAAGGAAGCGCTGCGCTTGAATCCCCATGATGCGGAGGTTCACTTTGCACTCGGCGGCCTGTACGAGACCAAAGGGCGGCTGGACCTGGCCCTGAAAGAGTATGAGGAAGCGCTCAAGGCGGACCCGAACTTCGGTCCGGCGGAGACGGCGATCGGGTGGATCCGACTGAACAAGGGCTGGAGAGAAGAAGCCATGGAATCGTTCGGTCGTGCGCTCAAGGCGAATCCCGAGGACGCCAGGGCCTACCTGGGGATCGCACGCGTGTACCTGCTCAGGGGCAAGCAGCAGACGGCCATGGAAAACTACGCGCTGGCCCTGAAATTCGAGAAGGACCCTCAGAAAAAGAGCCAGATCATGAACGACCTCTTCCGGGAAGGGAATACCTGGGACGTGTGAACGAGCGGGGGCCAGGTGACGAACGGTGGCCGGATTCGGACGCCGAGCGGGTCCTGTCCTCGATCACCCCGCCGTCCTCGCTCCACCCATCCCCCCGTGGGGAACCCCTTAGTTGCGCAAGGCCCTTCAGGCTGAGATCGGGAGGGCCGAGAACTCGGAGGGAACCCGCGTTGCGTGATGACTGCATCGGGGCCGCTTCGGAATTTCAACTAAGAATGGCATTGACTCACGTGGAGCCCCGTGATGTTATCGGCTCTCCTTGCTGGCTTCTTGAGTTAGTGAGGAAAAGGGGCAGGGAGGGGAAAAGTCGCCGGCACAGGCGCGAAGCACTGGGTCACTGATCCGGGAAAGCCGGAGCGCCGCGCCGCGTCGTTAGAGATCCCGGATGACGCCCTGGAGCACGGTCACTTGCGTGATGGGATCCCCCGCGCTTTTCAATTCAGCCCGGATCTGCTCTTTGAGGTAGGAGGAATAGCCGACCTTGTCGACCAGAAACTCAAGGAACCGCTCGGCCGGCAGGAGGCTCTGTTTCTTCAGGTCGGCCAGAACCTCATCGCTGACGGGCACGTAGGCGCTGCCGATGTGCAAGACGACCTTGTAGTAATGGCCGTTTCCCAGCCGTTCGAACCGCAACCCCTTCACGTGGCCTCCATACCAAGCTTGCTAGAACCGCCGCGTTCGATCAACTCGCGGCGGAGAGGTTTTTTGCCTCCAGTGAAATAGATACCAAGCTTCGCTTGAACCGCTCACTTCGATCGCTCGACCCATCGTTCGACCCAGAGGCTCTCGACGGGTCAGATGGGGACGGAGAAGTCCTTAGCCACCAGTGCAATACGACTTCGCTCAGGACAGCTCCTGTCGCGTGCCTGCCTGAGCGAGGCCCAATTGTAGACAATCGGGTTGCGGAAGACAAGAGCGCCCCGTTTATGAAGAAAAACGATTTTCCCCTTTCCAAATGGTCCCCATATGCGGTATAAAGACAAGCTTGCCGCACGGGTAGATCGGGCGGCAGGCTTACAAGTGAGGAGACGAGACACATGAAGACGCTGCTGCTGAATCCCCCCTCCTTCGAGAAATTCGACGGCGGGGCCGGCGCCAGGTACCAAGCGACACGCGAAGTACGCTCCTTCTGGTATCCGGTCTGGCTGGCTTATCCCGCCGGGTTGATCAAGGACAGCCGGCTCCTGGATGGACCGGCCCAGGGTGTGACCCCCGAGGAAACGGTCAAGATTTCAAGTGATTACGAGTTCGTCGTGCTCTTCACCAGCACGGCGGGGTTCAAGAGCGATATCCGGCTGGCCGAGGCGATGAAGGCCAACAAGCCCGGTCTCAAGATCGCCTTTGTCGGTCCGCACGTGACCGTGCAGCCGGAGGAGAGTCTCAGGGCCTCCCAGGCGATCGATTTTGTCGCGAGGCGGGAGTTCGACTATACGGTCGCGGAGTTCGCCTGGGGGCAGAAGCTGGAAAGCATCGCCGGGGCCAGCTACGTGAAGGACGGCCAGATCGTCCACAATCCGGACCGGCCGCAGATCGAGGACTTGGATGCCCTGCCCTTTGCCACGGAGGTCTACGCGCGGGACCTGGATTACAAGAAATACAACATCCCCTACCTTCTGCATCCCTACGTGTCGTTCTACGCCTCGCGGGGCTGCCCGGCCCTCTGCACCTTTTGCCTCTGGCCCCAGACGATGAGCGGCCATCCCTGGCGGACGCGCAGCGCCGCGAACGTGGTTGCGGAGGTGAAGGGCGCGCTCAAGCTGTTCCCCGAGGCGAAGGAGATCTTCTTCGACGATGACACCTTCCCCTGGGCCAAGGCCCACGTGCTGGAGGTGTGCGAGGCCTTCAAGCCGTTGAAGTTCACCTGGTCCTGCAATTCGCGGGTGCACACCGACTATGAGACCCTGAAGGCGATGAAGGAGGCCGGCTGCCGCCTCATGGTCGTGGGTTTTGAGTCGGGCGATGATGGAATCCTCAAGAACATCAAGAAAGGTGCCACGACGGCGGATGCCATCGAGTTCATGGAGAACGTCAAGAAGGTGGGCCTCACCGTGCACGGGGATTTCCAGATCGGGCTCCCCGGGGAAACGCCGGAGACCATCGAGAAGACGATCCAGTTCGCGATGCAGTTGGATCCCCAGACGATCCAGGTTTCGATGTCGCATCCCTATCCGGGCACCGAGTTCGATAGCTACGTGAAGAAGTACGGGTACCTGACCAATGACGACATGGCGGACGAGCTGGGGCACCAACTGCCAAACATCCAGTATCCGGGGCTGGATCGCCGCTACATGGTGGAGATGGTCGAGCGGTTCTATGACCGCTTCTACTTCCGTCCCAAGGTCATCTGGCGGTTCCTCCGTCGCATGGCTGCCGACTCCTACGAGCGAGCCCGGCTCCTCGAGGAGGCGAGGGACTATTTTGCGACGCGCGCCAAGCGCCACCGCTTCGCAAGGGCCGAAGAAGTCAGCGCGTAAACGGCCCCGTCTTTTTTCTTCCTCCTCCCGCTCCCAAGACCTGTGGAGGAGGGAGCCTTTTGGGCTCACGTCTCATCCGAGAGATGTTCCCGGCGACACCGACAGGATGCTGAAAAAGACCTCCAGCTTCGTTCTCGCATCGTTCAAAGTCTCAACGTACCGCAAAGAGTACGCTTCGACTTTTCACTCGCTGCGGCCTTGCTGGAAGGCCTTTTTGAGCATCCTCCCGCTAAAAAATAACCTGATGGCCCATCCTGCATGACGCCTTCGATATCGCGAACCAACGTCGGCGCGTATCGGCTTGTCTTGGTCCTGTCCATGTGTCTGGCTATGACGCTGTGCTGGACCTGGACTGTCCGGGCGGACCAGGCTCAACGCGAGGGACAGGCAAGCCCGGAGCCTGGAACCAAACAGGGCGCGCCGCACGGAGAACAGGAAGCGGCGCCGATAGACCATTCCGCACACCAGGCGTCTGCCCAACGTGATGACCACGGAGTCGGCCACGCGGGCCACGATCCCCAGCAAGGCGCGCAGAAGGTCGATGAGGCCGCCACGTTCGTCCGAGGCGGCGTCACGCGTGCGGAAGAGAGGGCCTATTCGCTCTTCATGCACCGCTCTTGTGGTATCGCGCTGATCGGGCTGGGGCTTTTGGTCCTGGCCGACCGGCTGACGCAGCGGCGCCATGGCGCGATCCGCAAAGGCATGGGAGTTATCTGGCTGCTCATGGGCGTCCATATCCTGCTGAATGCGGACCCGACCGACTGGCCGCTGGCCGCGTCGTTCATGGAGAGCTACCATCGACCCGGCTCGAGCGAATTTCTTCAGCACAAAGTCCTGTCGTTGCTCCCGATGACCATCGGCTTGTACGTGATGCTGATCGCCCGCCGGGAGAAGCCGATTCCCTCTGCCGGTTATGCCATGGCCGCCGTCCTGGCGCTTGGCGGGATCGCGCTCCTCTACCATGAGCACGAACACAGCCCCGGGATGGACATGGCGCTGATCGTCAAGCAGCACAACATCATGGCGATGACGGCTATCTTCATCGCCGCCGGCTGGCTGGCCGATTCGCTGGAGCGGCTGTCCTGGAAACCCAAACTCTTTCTGGTTCCGCTCGGGCTGATCTTAATCGGGCTGGAGTTGGCGATGTACACGGAATAAACTGGCAGAATGCTGAAAAAGGTCCCCAACTTTGTTCTCGGTCGCTCAGACCCCTCAACGTACTTCTTCAGTACGCCTCGAGGTCTTCGACTCCCTGCGGCCGCGCTGGCTGACCTTTTTGAGCATTCTGCTGCCCAATATTGCGACATAGGAGCATAGGTGCCGACGTTGACCGACCTGCTTCAGTGGCTGTGCCTTCTTCCCGTCGTTGGGGGTTCGGTGTACGGACTGCTCTGCGTGCCGGCCGTGCGGACGTTCTGCCGTCAACGAGCGGCGATCCCGTCCCGGCCTGCCCAGGCGGAATCCCCGTTCGCCGATGGCACGTGGCCGCCGGTCACCGTGCTGAAGCCGGTGCACGGACTTGAGAAGAATCTCAAGAGTAATCTAAGGTCGATCTGCCTGCAGGAGTATCCCCGCTATCAGGTCGTCTTCTCCGCGCAGCGGGTGGATGATCCCGCGATCCCGCTCCTGCATGAGCTGCAACAAGAGTTTGGGCCTGAGCGGGTGTCGGTGGTCGTGAAAAACATCCAGGCCGGCCTGAACGGGAAGGTGAACAACCTGCTCGGCGCCCTCACCGAAGCGAGGCACGATATCCTGGTCATCAGCGACAGCGACATCCTGCTCCGGCCGGATTACCTCAAGACTGTGGTCGCCCCGCTGGCCGATCCGAACGTGGGCGCCGTCAATCCCCTATTCAAAGCCGTCTGCGCGGACCGGTGGTATGAGAAGCTGGAGCTCCTGAGCATGAACGCCGACTTTATGCCGAGCGTGGTCTTCGCCCACATGACCGGCGCGTCCAACTTCTGCATGGGACAGTCCATCGCGATGCGCCGCGCGACCCTGGAGGCCATCGGCGGGTTGGAGAGCCTGGCCGACTATCTGGTGGAGGACTATGAGATCGGCCGCCGGATCTGGGAGTCAGGGAGAAAGATGGCGATCGTGCCCTACTTCATCGAGGCGGTGGTGGACCTCAAGTCCTTGCCCCACTGGTGGGGCCATCAGGTCTATTGGGATCAGAATACCCGCGCGGCTAGGCCCGGCGGGTTCTTTGCGACGGTGTTCACCAGGTCCGTGCCCTTTGCGCTGGCCTATGCGCTCCTGCGCATGATGGACCCGGTCGGGATTGCGGTCCTGGTCGGTGCCCTCTCGGTTCGGCTCGTCACGGTGGCCGTCGTCCTAGTGGCCTTCCGCGACCGGGAAGGGCCTCAAAGCCTGTGGCTGCTTCCGCTAAGAGATATTCTCGGCCTTGTCTCCTGGGGCCTGGCCTTCACGCAACGGACGGTCATCTGGCGGGGGGCCGAATTCGTCCTGACCCGCAACGGGCGGCTGGTGCCGAGGGAAGTGCGCTCATGAGCGTCGTGTCTCAGTCGCATGCATCGAAATCGGCCAACGAATCCACTCTGACGAGGAGATTGACTATGTTGCGAGTCGTCATCGCGATGATCTTCGCCTCCGCCGCCACAGCGGCCGGGCAAATCCTGATCCGAAGGGGGATGCAGGACGTGGGGTCGTTGGAGACCTACGCGCCGCTGGCGCTGCTGTCCTATTTCGGCCAGGCCCTGTCCAATCCCTACGTGATCCTCGGCACGATCCTCAACGGGATCTTTTATTTCCTCCTGATCGCCTCCCTCTCCTGGGCGGATGTCACGGTGGCCGTGCCGTTCACGGCGATGGAATATGCCTTCGCGGCGGTCCTGGCGATCACGCTCCTGCAGGAAGTCGTGCCGCCGGTCCGGTGGGCCGGGATCGTGCTTGTGATCGTAGGCGTAGTCCTGGTGACGGTGAGCGGGGAGCCCACCTCGCATCCGTAGAGGAGCAGGAAACAGAGAGTCGGCGATGGCGCATATTTCACTGGAGGCAAACTAACTATCCGCTCACAGTAACGGAGAAGTTGTCAGTCCTCAGTGTTCGGTTCTCAGTTGCATGGCTGAAGACTGATGACTGAAAACTGACTACTCCCAAGCAAGCTCGGTATGGAGACGCGCCCATGCGGCAGGTGAAGCCGTTCTTTTTCGACATCACGGACGACGAGATTGCCTATTTCCAGCAGGAATCGGCGAAGATCCTGAAATCAGCCACGTTGATCCTGGGAGAGTACACGACCCGCTTCGAGCAGGCGTTCGCGGACTACATCGGGGTCAAGCACGCCATCTCCTGCAACACCGGGTCGACGGCCCTGGAAATCCTGCTGCGGCTGAAGAAGGTCGAGAAGAAGACGGTCCTGGTGCCGACCAACACCAATTTCGCGACCGTCGCCGCGGTCCTGCGGGCGGGCGGCGAGGTCCGGTACCTCGACATGGACAAGACCACCTTCGCCCCGACGCTGACCATGGTCCAGGAGGCAGTCGAACAACAGGGCAGCCGGAAGAAGGGGGCGCCGATCGCGGGCGTGCTCTGGGTCCATATCGGCGGTGTCATCTCGCCGGAGTTCCTGGACGTGGTGAGTTATTGCCGCAAGAACGGGCTGTTCATCCTGGAGGATGCGGCCCATGCGCACGGCAGCCAGCTCAAAGGCGTGAAGTCCGGGACCCTGGCCGACGCCGCAGCCTTCTCCTTCTTCCCCACCAAGGTCATGACGACCTGCGAAGGGGGCATGATCACGACCAACCACGACGAGGAGGATTACCTGGCGCGCTCGTTCCGGAACCAGGGCAAACGGGGCATGAACTACGGCGGGCTGCACCATGATTTCGGGAACAGCAGCCGGATCACGGAGCTCGGCGCCTTGCTCGGGCTCATCCAACTCAAGAAGCTCCCCCAGATGATCCGGAAGCGGCAGGCGGCCTACGATACGATGACGAAAAAGTTGGAAGCGGCCGGCCTGGACTATGTGTCCACCACACACATGGACGTGGCCAGCCAGTACAAGCTGATCGTCCACGTGCCGACCGGGCGCCAGGTGGAGGCCGTCAAGAAAGCCCTGGGAGCCGAGGGGGTCATCGTGGGCGGCGGCGTGTATGAGTTGCCCTGCCACCAGCAGCCGGTCTTCGAAGGCATCTGTGCCGGAGAGACCTACCCGGGCGCGGACCGCTGGTGCCCGAATCATCTCTGTCCCCCGCTCACCTCCGGCATGACGGAGGACGAGGCCCGGTTCGTCGGAGAGATGCTCGTCAAACATCTGGCCTGATCCGGCCGGACCCAGCGTAAAGGCACCCATGAAGGATTTCGCAGTCGTTGGAGGAGGCATCGCAGGGCTGGCCGTTGCGGAGATGCTGCAGCGGTCCGGAGCCTCGGTGGTCTTGCTGGAGAAGAACAAGACGCTCTGCTCCGAGGCCTCAGCCGAGCAGCAGGGTTGGTTCCACACCGGCGCCCTCTATACCGCCCTTCCGAGCAACTTCTTTTGCCGCACGATGGTGGGGAACCTCGACGACCTGGTGGATTATTACAGCTGGTTCCCCAACATGAACCTGCGTGTGGACAAGCATATCTATACCACCAGCCGCGAGGGGTGGTTTGCGAACCGGACCAACTTCTACGTCTACACGAGCTGCCGAGGGGTCAGTTGGAAATGGAAGCTGCCCTGGGCCGTAGCCCTCTATCGAGCCAAGCGGCGCATGTCCTGGTTCGAAACCTTGGATGCCTCGAGAAGCCTGAGCCACCAACTGGGGTTCGGGGCCAAGCCCCTCCAGTACGTGGTCCATCGCTCGACTTTGGGGGTCAACCTCGACCACGTCGCGTTTGCGCTCAAGTCGCGGGATCGCGCGATGAACACGAAGCTGATCGCGGAGGACCTGCTACGGTCCTTTCTCGCCAACGGGGGCCTCGTGCAGACGCAGACCAAGGTTCTGGAGTTGGAGAAGGGCGCGGTGCTCGCCAAAGGGACGGCAGGGGAGGCTCCCGTTCGGATTCCGGCGCGCCATACCATCCTGGCGACCGGGAAAGACACGACCTCGTTCGAGACCAACACCAAGGTCTTCATCAGCCCCCTGCTGGTCGTCTACCCGGCGCTCACTGACCTCAATTTCGTACGGATGTCGCCGCATATGGAAGAGACGATCAACCATATCTGCCATCGCAACAACGGCCTGGAATACTCGTTGATCGGGAACGCCGTCTACCATGATGCCCGGCAGGAAACCGGCGAGGTGCTGGAGCGGGTCCGGGCCAGCATGTTGGGGATGGCCAAACGCGTCTTCGGTGACTTCGATGCCAAGAGCACCGATCTGTTTTTCGGCTACAAGACCGAGGTGTCCTCATCCTCCTTCATCAGGAACTACCTGTACCACATCATCGACCGGGGCAACTACACGCTCGCCCTTCCGGGCAAGTTCTCCCTCTGCTTCAGTCTGGCCGTGAACGTCTGCCGCCATTTCGGTATCGAGCCGGTGGAACAGAGCCGGGTGGCGGAGCCGGAGACGGCCCCGGGCCTGATCGAAGAACCCCTGCATTACCAAATGGCCAAGCGGCTGGCCGAGAAGAGCTAAAGCCGCTGAGCCGGGGAGTGATGGCGAACCCTTCCGGTTCCCGCCGCTACTTTATTTTGCCCAGGGCGTGGGTCACGATCCAGTCTTCAACGGGCACATACCCGCTCTTGGCCACATCGGCTTGCCCATCCTGGCTATGCACATACCGGAGGAATTCTCGGATCAGGGGAGAGAGCGGCTTGTCGCCCGGCAGGATCTTGCGCGGGGCCTGATTCACGTAGAGGTAGAGATAGCGGCGGAGGGGATAGCGGCGATTCTTCACATTCTCAAAGGACGGCTCCACATACGGTGAAAACTCATCGTTGGCGAGCGGAAGCATCCGCACGCCGGAGGTCGCGTAGGCAATGCCGCTGTAGCCGATTCCAAACCGGTCCTCGACGATTCGCTGCACGACGGACTGGGAATCCGCTTGCTCCTTCACCCCCGCCTTGAAGTCGTCCTTGCGGAGAGCGTGCTCCTTAAAGAAATCATGAGTACCGGAGGAGGAATTCCGGCCATAGAGGTTGATCGGAGCGTTGACCCAATCCCCGGGCAGGTCAAGCTGCCCCCACGAGGTGACATTCTTGTAGCTGTAGCGGGGGGTCTTGGAAAAGACGGAATCCACCTGGTCCATGGTGAGCCCTTCGATCGGATTGTCCTTGTGGACGTAGACCACCAGCGCGTCGACGGCGACCGCGTAGGGGGTCGGCCGATAGCCGTACTTCGCCTGGAAAGTTGCAATCTCGCGTTCGTCCATCATGCGCGACATCGGAGCGAGTTGCGCCGTGCCGTCGAGCAGAGAGGCGACGGCCGCGTTGGACCCCTTGTCTTCCACCTGGACCTTGACGCTCGGGTAGTGCCGGCCAAACCCCTCCGCCCACGCCGTGATCAAATGGTTCAGTGTGTCCGATCCAACGCATGTCAGCGTACCTGAGATGTCGCCGGCTTTGCTGTAGGGGCTTGAGGCAGGGCTGAGCGATGCGCGCTCACTCGCTTGGCCCGGACCCTGCCACGACATGGCCATCGCGCAGGCCAAGATGGCGACCAAGAATCCCGTCCGTCTCTCCATGATTCCTCCATGCCAAGCTTGTTAGAGAGGCGTCAGTTTTCAGTCATCAGTCTTCAGTCATGCAACTGAGAACCGAACACTGAGGACCGACAACTTCTCCGTTACCGTGAGCGGAGAGTTATTTTTCCTCATACCCCTCTCTGTCCTTAACCGAAACCGACCCGTTCCGAATAACTTCGAGGGAACCGCGCTCGCGAGCGCCCTATGGTACAGAGGAGAGGGCCGGCAAGCAAGATGAAAACCAGCTAAAAGCAGCCGGCCAGCGGGCCCATCTGTTGACAGAGATCGGCCTGGGGGCGCGGCGGGTGGTCCGGTTTCCGCATCCTCAGCGACAGGACGTCTGTCCATCCGATCCCCGTGAGAACGCCGTCGGTGAAAATATAGGGGGTGAAGTTGTCGGGGAGTGGAAGTCCCTGACGGTCGGTGCCGGCCTCGTCGGGATGGCGGCTGGAGCGAAAGAAGTGAATCTCGACGAGGCTGGGGTCGCCAGCGGCCGTCTGCGTGGGAAAGGCCTCGGGCGGTTTGATCTCGTTGCTCTGGAGGGGGAATTGCGTCGGCTGCAGAAGCTCCAGTACCTGCTCTTTGGAATCCCCCAGGCGGACCTTCGTTGCCGCGGTGCGATACGCGGCAATGGACTCGTCGATTCGAGCGGCGGTCTCCTCCCTGGAGGCTTGCTGAATGGCTTCGCAGCCGGTGAGGAGGATCGTGGACGCGCAGAGGCACAAGAGGCAAGCGACAGCCGTGGCATTCATGATGATACGGTCGCCAGGAGCGTGTGCTTGCCTGCAGACCTTGGTCACTCTTTCTTCGACGCGCTCGCCGGTTCAACCACGGTCTTGGGATAGAGGACGATGTCGATCCGGCGGTTCTGCCGGCGTCCGTCTTCGTTCTTGTTGCTTGCCACCGGCCTAGTGTCCCCATAGCCTGCCGCCGAGAGCGTCGCCGGGTCCAGTCCGTCTTCCGCGACCAGGTGGCGCACGACACTGGTGGCCCTAGCCGTCGAGAGTTCCCAGTTGGTCGGGAACCGGCTTCTCAGGTAGGGCTTGATCGGCTTGTTGTCCGTGTGACCTTCCACGTGGATCTGCTTGTCGGCGACCTGCTTCAAGGCGTCCTTGACTTGCCGGAGAATCTCGCGACCGGCCGGCGTGACCTGATCGTCGCCGGACTCGAACAGCAGGTGGGCGACGATCGTGATCTTGAACTGGTTGGGCTCGCCCTGAATGGGGGTCACTTCGGCTGCCGGGGCGGCAGCGGCTACTTGCGCCATTTGTCGTTCGCTCTCCCGGCCCGAGGCTTCTTGCGCTTCCTTGAGCCGCTTGATCTGCTCCTCAAGCTCCTGCTTGGCCTTTTGCTCCGCTCCCAGCACGCTTTGGAGTTCCGCCGCCTTGCGACGGCTGGCTTCGAGCTGGCCTTCGGTGGCCGCCTGCTGCCTTCGGAGTCCCTCCAGTTCGTCCAGAGTCTCTTGGTGCGTGGCGGTGCTGACGCAGCCGGAGACCAGCAAGCCGGCCACTGTAATCGATCCCGCGATGGATCCTCGGACCCGAATCTTCATGGAGTCCCTCCCAGAGTGAGCAATCAGGCCATCAAGTGACGGACAGGCTAGGCTCTCCTTGGTTGTCTGTCAAGTGCGATGTGAGGCTGCGATGTGAGGCTGAAAGCGCGGGTGACGTGAGCGCGTAGAGAGGCCGGCGGCGGATCAAGGCGCCGAAGGAGCCGGTGGGCGGGGAGCCGAGCGCTTGACGCCGGGACTCCGGCGATACCGTTCGAGTTGGCCCGCGAGGGCGCCGATCCAGGCTGTTTCCGCGGCAAAGGCTTGCTGTTGGTCGATCTGGGTCTGGTCGAGCTTGGCGGCGAGCGCGGCCACGGTCGCCTGCAACTGGGTCAGTTGCGCGTGCGTCCGCTCCAACTGCACGGCCATGCCCTGCCGCACAAAGGTGGCGAACGTTTCGTTCCCGGCTTTTTCCTTCTGGTCGCGGTCTATAACAACCTGGAGGGTATGGGAGAGGGACTCGACCTGCCCGGTGAGGGTGGGAAGGAGGTCGTTCCGCACTTCCGCAAGGTTTTTCGCCATGACCGATTGGCGGGCCCAGATCTGATCGTCCAGGGAGGCGACCGTCGTCTGCAGGGCCTGCAGGTCTTGCGACAGTTTTTGGAGGTGCGCGTCAATCGCGCGGTTCTGCTCGATCAAGGCCCGGACTTGTTGCTCAAGTCCGTCGGTTGTGGGCGGGACCGGCGAAGGAGAAGCGCTGCAGGCAGCGGCCAGCCACAAGAGACTCGCCGCGAGGGTCGGCGGAAGAGAGGCGGCGCGGAATCCTGGGTGGGAACGAGACACAAGAGCCTCATCGGACGCTGACGCGGGGCGCGGTCACGGAAGCGAAGGGAACAGAGCCCGGGCTTGGGTCATGGCACCACGAAGTGCGCCCGTCGATTTTTCTGCCAACAATCCTGGTTATGTTCCGAGCAGAAAGGCCGCTCCTTCCCATAGCTGATCACTTGGATCTGAGAGGTGGGGACGCCCAGATCGGCCAAATGCTCTTGGACCGCCTTGGCACGACGCTCGCCCAACACCAGGTTGTATGCCAGGGTCCCCCGTTCATCACAGTGCCCCTCCACAACCAGCTTCCAGCCTTGTTCAGCCTTGAGCAGGCGGGCATTGGCTTCCAGGGCGGCCTTGGCGTCGTCCCGGATCGTATGACGGTCGTAATCAAAAAAGACGTCGGCTAGGTTGCCTAGCTGTGAAACAGGAGCAGGGGCGGCCGCCGGGGGCGATTCTTTGGCCACCTCGGTCGGTGGAGGAGGGGGGGGTGGCGGAGGCGGCGCAGGCTCCGTGACGCGGACTTCTTCGGTCGGCGGCGGCGCGGGGAGTTCGACCGGCTGTTGCACGGGAGGTGGGGCCACGATCAAGGTTTGGTCTTTCGTCGATGAGGAAACAGTCCGCTCGCTACAGCCTGTCAATAAGACCAGCAGGGCCACGACGACCAACGGCTTCATATCAGCACCTCGACTCAGATGAAGGGGAACGCCGGCGCCATTGAGCACGGTCTGTCCGGATGCGCTCCATAGAAAAATACCCCGGGAGGTCCGGTTAATCAAGGGAAACCTCGCAGGGTCAGGCACGGGCGGGTTGAGACGCTCCGCCCGATGTGGTAGAGACGTGGCGCCGATTCGCGGTCTTCACAGGCGGCCTGCGAGGCGCACAGGCAACAAGTCTGAGGAGGGTGTTCCATGTTCCGGCACAGCGGCTTGCGGCATGTGCGCAAGGTCCTCCTTGGAGGCTGTCTCTGTCTGAGCCTGCTTGGCGTCCAGCCCTCACTGGCTGCGCCCTCCCTCTCTTCAGGCTCGGATCAGCCGGTACGGTTCGACATCCTCGATGACAGTGCCAAAGGAATCCTGTTGCCCGGCAACCGACTAGCTCTCTCCGTGCAACTCACCGGGAGGCCGGCTGCGCAGAAGGGTGCGCAAACGGATGATTGGGTGGTGATCGTTGAAGCCGACTCCTTCCCCACCAGGCTCGTTCCCATGACGTACGAGGCCGGCCCGAAAGTCTTCAGCGCAAGGGTATTCTTCGAACCCTTTGCAGCGGGGTTCCTTGACGCAAGGCGGAAAGCGATCCGTATTGACGTCGCCGTTGCCCGACGGCGCGGCATGGGGCTGGAGTACTTGTTGCGACGCATGGTGTACGTCACGGTGGGGCTGCTGGCTCCCTCGGAGCAGAAGGCAGCTCCGGCGGAGCTGTCTGTGGCCAGGGAAGAGGGCAGGCTTCCTCTCGACACAGTGCGTCCGGCTCACGAGGGGGTCGCCGAAGAAGCCATCAGGGAGGAGGATCTCTTACCGGCCCCCCCGATGGTTCAGAGCCGCGCCTACTGGAAAACGGTCAACGACCGCATCAGTCGAAGCTGGAAGCAAGCGGTCCGGCAACAAGGCAAATCCTCGGCGCGACGCAGCCCGCGCGTGCAGTTCCGGCTCTTCGCCAGCGGGGAGGCCCAATTGGTCCAAGTGGAACGGAGTTCAGGGGATCGCCGGGTTGATGAAGCGGGCCTGCAGGCAGTGATCGATGCCCACCCCTTCCCGCCTCTGCCCCCCGCCTTGTCCGATCCTCATATCGACGTGCACGTGGACCTACCCGGCCCCCCTCGCTGAGAGCCCGCGACCAGCCCTTCCAACCCCGCGTTCCCCGCGGCACCGTAACGGACCGGTTACGCGGGGGAATTCTCCGGCGGTCAAGTTTTTCCGCCGACCGGACGATGAAGCATACGATGTCCTGGGGTAGGTGCCATACTGCCGAGGGGTGACGTTATGGGCCAGCATTGTGCAACGTCCGCCATCCAGCCGGACGTGGATCTCCGCGAGCATGTCCGCATCGATACGGTACTGCCGTTGTCCTATTGGTCGGACCGCGAGCGGCCGGGCGAGATGAGTCCCACTGGACTCAACCTCTGCGGCGGCGGTTTGCGGCTTGCAACGGCCAGACCGATGCACGTTGGGGATGCGCTGTCGGTCCGGATCGGGCTGCCGGACGGGGTCGTGGCCGCTCGAGCCCAGGTGGTTCGGGTGGAGCAGCCGGAGGATCGGCCGGCCTGCGTGAGCATGCAGTTCACGGGGATCGGAAGCTGCGATCAGGAGCGGCTGGTGCAGTACATTTACGCCGCGTGACGGAATCGGCGCGGTCTCGCCGCTGCCGCCCGGTGCCGTGGTGGACTGCGCGGCGCGGTTAGGCTAGAATCCGCCGCGATGCCCGAGCCCGCCAGCCTGCCGGGAACTCCTGCCCGCGCGCAGGACGAAAATCACACGGTCGTGAAGGCCGCCGGCCTGATCGGCGCCGCCACCTTTTCCAGCCGCATCCTCGGCTTCATCCGCGACATGGTTCTGGCCCGCCTGTTCGGAGCCACGCCGGCTGCGGATGCTTTTTTCGTCGCCTACCGGATTCCCAATCTGCTGCGAGAGCTCTTCGCTGAGGGCTCGATGTCCTCGGCCTTCGTGCCGGTCTTTACCGAATACCACACCACCCGCACCAAGCAGGCAGCCTGGGAGTTGGCCAGCGCGGTCTTCACGACCTTGCTGACGATCCTCACGGCGGTGACCCTGGTCGGCATCCTGGCCTCTCCCGCGATTGTCTGGCTGCTCGCGCCGGGGTTCCACGACGATCCGCCCAAGCTGGCCATGACCACGTGGTTGACCCGGATCATGTTCCCCTATCTGCTCTTCATCAGCCTGGCGGCGCTGGCCATGGGGGTCCTGAACTCGGTCCGCGCCTTTGCGGCGCCGGCCTTTTCGCCGGTGATCTTCAACGTCTGCATCATTGCCGCCGCCTTTCTGCTCTCGCCGCTGTTACCCGAGCCGATCCTCGGCGTCGCCATCGGTGTCGTGCTCGGGGGAGCGGCGCAGTTCGTCATGCAGGTACCGGGACTCCGTCGCCGAGGGCTGCTCTTCGGCTGGCGGTTCGAGCCGAGGCACCCCGGCGTGAAGCGGATCGGTCTCTTGTTGGTGCCTTCGCTGCTGGGCATGTCGGTGACGCAGGTCAACATCACGGTCAGCACGATCCTGGCCTCGTTCTTTGCGGGCGCCCCCACCTACCTGTTCTACGGGATGCGGCTCATTCAATTTCCGCTGGGCATCTTCGGCGTGGCGCTGGCGACGGCCATCTTGCCGACGCTGTCGGCGCAGGCGGCGCGCGGCGCGCTGGATGAATTGCGCGTTACGCTGGGGTTCGGGCTCAGAATGACCCTGTTCATCATCCTTCCAGCCATGCTGGGTCTGATCCTGCTTCGGGGCCCGATCGTGCACCTGTTCTTCGAGCACGGCACCTTTTCCGCGGCAGACACGGCAGCGACCGCGACCGCAGTGCTCTGCTATGCGGTGGGCCTCTGGGCCTTCGCCTCGGTGCGGATCATCGTGGCGGCCTTTTACTCCCTGCAGGACACCAGGACGCCGGCCCTCTCGGCCGTCGCCGCGGTGGGGGCGAATATCCTGCTGTCGATCCTGTTGATGGGATCGCTTCAGCACGCAGGCCTGGCCCTGGCTACGGCCCTGGCCTCCATGCTGAACGGGGCGATCCTGGTCGCGGTGCTGAGCAGAAGGCTGGGCGGGATCGACTGGAGATCCGTCGGACGATCAGCCGCCAGAGACCTGGCGGCGGTCGTGCCGGTCGTCCTGGCCTCCACCTGGGTGGCGGCGGCGGCAGTCTGGACCCATCAGGGTGACTGGACCGCCAAGACGGTCATGCTGTTCGTGGGTGTCGGCTTGAGCGTCACCGGCTACTTCGGCGCGCACGCGTTGATGCGGTCGGAGGAACTGGAGGTGCTCTGGGGAATGATCAGGCGCAAGATTGGGCGAGAGGCGAGTGGCTAGGGGCTAGAGGCAAGCGCGATGAAACAAAAACTTCTCGCAACCGCTCGCCGCTCACCACTCGCCTCGCGCCTGGCGGCCGTTGTCTTTCGGACGCCCTGGGGTTGGATGGGGATTGCTGCGTCGGCCGGTCGTGCCGGCGCGGGAATCTGCCGGATCGTGCTGCCGCATCGGTCGCGGCACGCCGTCGTGCGCGCGCTGCCCCGGCCGCTCACCCCTGACGCCGCATCCCTGATGCCGGTTTTAGAGAAGGCGCGTGGGCAGTTGATGGACTTTCTCGCGGGAAACCGGCGCGGGCTGGACTTTCAAGTCGATCTCTCGCAAGGCTCGACTTTCCAGCGAAAGGTGTGGCGTGCGGCCCTGCGCATCCCCTATGGGCGGGTGCGTTCGTACCAGTGGGTGGCAGCGAAAGTTGGGGGAAAACACTATGCACGAGCCGTGGGGTTGGCCTTGGGGACGAACCCCGTGCCCATTGTGGTCCCCTGCCATCGGGTAGTGGCGGCCGACGGATCGCTCGGCGGCTTCTCCTGCGGCCTGCCGGCCAAGCGCCGCCTGTTGGCGCTGGAAGGCACGCTCTCTCAGTTAAAGAGCTAATGGCGTATAGCATATGGCGCAGAGCAAAGAGCGTATAGCTTATAGCCGATGGTAAGAAAAGACCCTCTTTGATAACCCCATGCTTTCTTGCCATAAGCCATCAGCCATAGGCTCCTTGTTCTGGCCATTCGCCATAAGCCATACGCTCTTGGATTTATGAAAGCCGTGATTCAGCGCGTCACACGCGCATCGGTCGAAGTAGATGGGCGAGTTGTTGGGCACATCGGGGCTGGCCTGCTCGTACTCATAGGGGTGGCTCAGGGCGATGGCGAGCCGGACGCGGAATATATGGTCGAGAAGCTGGCAACGATGCGCATCTTCAGTGACCAGCAGGGGAAGATGAACTTGTCCATCGGCGAAGTGGGCGGGGCTCTCTTGCTCGTGTCCCAGTTCACGCTCCTGGCCGACACGAGCAGGGGGCGCCGGCCAGGTTTCGACCTTGCAGCCCCTCCGGAAACAGCCCGCCTCCTCTACGAGCAGGTGGCGGCCGGGCTCAAGAGCCGAGGTCTCCGGGTCGAAACCGGCGTCTTCGGCGCCCACATGAAGGTCGAACTGCTCAATGACGGGCCCGTCACGTTCATCCTCGACAGCCGAGAACGAGCATGAACCAGTTTCGCGAGCTGGTTAGGATGGTCAAAAAGGCCGTCCAGCGCGGCCGCAGGGAGCGAGGACCTGAGGCGTACTGAAGAAGTACGTTGAGGGGTTGGAGCGACCGAGAACAAAGCTGGAGGCCTTTTTCAACATCCGTCTCAAGTCTTCAGCGGGGGAGCCGATAGAGGCAACAGGGGGACAAGCAAGGGACCACCCTCGGCGGCGTGCAGTTTGCCGCAACGCTTGCCTCGAAGGTGGAGGGCTGGCATACTTCAAGTATCGGGGGGCATCATGGAGAGCCGGATACCTGAGCATCACCCGCTGCGCCGGCTGTTCGGCGCGTTGACCGAGAAAAGCTTCACCGAGAAGCTGGGCTGGCCTGACCTGAACGTCACCGGCTACGTCTCCAACCTCCTTGTCGAATTCACCCGCACCGATCAACTCTACCGCATCCGCAATCGGCAGGGTGACCGGGTCGATACGGTCGCGGACCTGCTCTTCGAGTCGGAGGTGCTGCTTGAAGCCCAGTCGCTGGACCGGGAGCCGGACGTCCACCGTCACATCGGCGACTTCACCCTCTTCATGGCCGGTCTCTTTCCGGAATATCTGCGGCGGTTGAAGACCGCGGGCCTGATCTATCATAAAGACTTCCTCGTGGATTATATGAAGACTGGCAAACGGTCGTACGGGATCGTGGCCCAACTCCACGAGCGGGAATCCACCGATGAGTCGCCCTTGTTCCGCAAGCTCTCCGAGAACTTCGAGCTGTGCGTGACTGGATTGGGCTTCGTCCGCACCGATTTGGACCGGATGCAGGACCCGACCTACCGGAAGGCCAAAGATCTTCTCCTCAATTAAAGTGCTCCACGTCGGAATCAGTCTTAAAGTCCATCAAGTCCTAAAGTCATAAAGTCGTGGATGTGAGGTCTTTGACTTGAAGACGTTTAGACTTTACGACTTTGGGACTTTATGACGAAGCACCCCCTCATCCTGGCGCACGGCGGCGCCGGTGTCAGAGCCATGACCAGGACGCAGCGGGCTTGCCTCGCAGAAGCGCTGGCCGCTGGCTACAAGCTGCTCCATCATGGCTCTCCTGCTCTCGACGCGATTGAAACTACCATCAAGGTTCTGGAAGCCTCCGGCCTCTTCAATGCCGGAGTCGGCGCTCGCCTCCAGCTTGATGGGACGAGACGGATGGATGCCTCCATGATGGAAGGCCGCGAGCTCCGGGCCGGGGCCGTGGCGGGGATCGAGCAGGTGCGGCACCCCATCGCCGCGGCTCGTCTCGTGATGGACAAGACGGCGCATGTCCTGCTGGTGGGCGCACAGGCCACGGCCTTTGCCCGGCACTTTAAGCTGGACTGTCAGAAGCAACCGACCCCCGCGCAACGGCGCGCGGCTATCAAAGCCCTGCCGCACCGTGACCGGCTGACTGTCGCGCAGCGCCACACCCTGCGTCTGTTCGAGCGGATGGAGGGCCGACGAACCCTGACAGGTGAAGCTGGAGAAGCGCGCGAGACGGTCGGAGCGGTCGCGCTGGATCAAGAAGGCACGGTGGCGGCCGGCGCCTCGACCGGCGGCATCGCCTTGATGTTGCCGGGCCGCGTGGGCGACACGCCACTGATCGGCTGTGGGATCTATGCGGACAACGAGGCCGGGGCCGTCTCCATGACCGGCTTAGGGGAGAGCATCATCCGCATCGCGGTGGCCAAGGAAATCGCGGACTGCTTGGCGGCGGGAGCCGGTCCTGCCTCAGCAGCCCGGCTGGTGCTTGCCAAGGTGGCGCGGCGAGTGGCCGGCGCGGCCGGCGCGCTGGTGTTGGCCAGGAACGGCCGGTTTGCGATCACGCACAACACCCCCCGCATAGTGGCCGGCTACTGGGATGGAACAGGAAAGCCGGTCGTCCGGGACAAGTTCAAGTAGGATTTCTTGATTTGCTGATTTGTTGATTGACGAGAGCTAGAGAAAGATTGCAGACTAAGTACGGAATCATCGTCTTCAATTCACCAAATCACCAGATCACCAAGTCGGCAATGAACAAGGTTCTCTTTCATCTTGCCTTTCCCGTGACAGACCTCAACGAAGCCAAGCGCTTTTACGTGGACGGGCTGGGGTGCGGGCTGGGACGTGAAGCGCCCTTCTCCCTCATCCTTGATCTGCACGGCAACCAGATCGTCGCCCAGCTCACGGATCAGCCGCCGGAGTCGCAGAAGGGGATCTATCCCCGCCACTTCGGCCTCGTGTTCACCTCGAAGGCGGATTGGCAGACCTTGGTGGACCGGGCCAAGGCCAAGGGCCTGCGCTTCTACCAGCAGCCGCGCCTGCGGTTCCCCGGTACGAAGCTGGAGCACGCGACCTTTTTTCTGGAAGACCCCTTCCACAATCTGCTGGAGTTCAAGCATTACACGCACGAGTCCGCCATCTTCGGTGAGCGAGAAGATGCGCGGGTGGGGGATCGGGTGGCGAAGCCATCGGGCTAGGCAAGGGGGGGTTCTGTCGCGAGCCTCGGCTACCTCCGCTGGTCCCGCTGGAAGCCGATCTGCCGACGTGGTGGGGCCGCCGGTTTCATGAGCTCCCGGATGGCGTCGAAGATCACCTTGAATTGCTTGTCGTACTTTCTTTCCAGTTCATCCAGACGCCTCGCTAACTCCTTGTTGGACGCGATCATTTCGCGCAAACGGACGAAGGCGCGCATGATAGCGATATTGACCTGAACTGCGCGCTCACTGTTCAGCACGCTCGACAACATAGCTACGCCCTGTTCTGTGAACGCATAGGGGAGATATTTCCGGTGCTGTCCACGTCCACTTTTTAAGATCACAAATTGTGACCTTAAAGCTATAGCCTCGTTTTGGTTAAGCCGGAACATGAAGTCCGCAGGAAAGCGACTTTGATTCCGTCTGACCGCTTGGTTCAGAACTCTTGTCTGGACTCCGTAGAGTTTTGCAAGGTCACTGTCCAACATGACCTTGTGCCCGCGGAGCAGAAGGATGCTTTTTTCGATTCGCTCCGAAGATACCAAGGACTCCATCTTCAATCAGCCCTCGTTTATGGTCGCAAAATGTGACCTTAGACTTTGAGGCGCCAAAATGGCACCTTAAATCACGTGTGATGAGGTCACATATTGTGACCTCAAAACATTTGGCAGCGATTTGGTGAATCCGGCGGCATCGTAGCCCACTTGAGGAAAAGCTGCAATCTGGACGCCTCCTTAATGACGGGATTTCCCGTTCACGGGCTTGGCCGCGTCGCTCTTGGCCATCCACCTCAGGATCTGCTGCTGGCGGACCGACAGGTACCGCGTGATCCGTAGCGGGTCGTAGCTCCTGGGCGACGGCAGCATGGCGGCCAGCAGCGCCGCCTCTTCTTTGGTCAACTCCAGGGCGGACTTGCCGAAATGGTGCTGCGCTGCGGCCTCCGCGCCATAGACCCCGCGTCCCCATTCCACCACGTTCAGGTAGAGCTCCAGAATGCGCTGCTTGCCGAGCCGTTGCTCGAGCGATCTGGTGATCAGCGCCTCGTGGGCCTTCCGGAGCAGGGTCTTGTCGGAGGAGAGGTAGAGGTTCTTGGCCAGTTGCTGCGTGATCGTGCTCCCGCCCCGCCTGAGTGCTCCCACCTTCAGGTTTCGCAGAGCCGCCTCCCTGATGCCGGTCCAATCGAATCCCTCATGGTCATAGAAGGAGGCGTCCTCGGCGACGATGACCGCCCGCTGGAGGTGCGGCGAGATGTGGGAGAGCGGGACCCATGTCCAAGCCGGCTTCAATGAACGCCCTCGTTCCTGAGCCTCCGTCATCCTGGCTTCCATCAGGGCGGTGGAGGAGGGGTTGGTCGTGGCAAGACCGGAGACATCGGGAAAGACGGCCCACCAGTAGAGGGCCAGGCCTGCCACGACGATCAGGCCCAGTGACAGGGTGAGCCGGCCGACTGCTCGAAGCAATCCGCCGCTGGTCTTTGACTTCGACATGAGACGATGATACAGCAATCAGGCCCGTGACAAACTTGGAGCAGCGATGAAAGTCATCTCGGCTGAATTCGTCAAGAGTTGCGACAGCCCCGAGCAGTTTCCCCGGGACCGTCTGCCCGAAATCGCGTTCGTGGGTCGGTCCAACGTGGGCAAATCCTCGCTGATCAATTTCCTGCTCGGGCGCAAGGGCTTGGCCAAGGTGAGTCGCACACCAGGCAAGACCCGCATCCTGAACTTCTTCCGGGTCACGACCGCTGACCCCCTCGTGAAACAGTTCTATCTGGTGGACCTTCCCGGCTACGGCTATGCCAAGGTGGCCAAGTCCGTCCGGGCTCACTGGGGGCCGATGATCGAACAGTATGTCAAGTCACGCCCCACCCTCCGGGGGGTCCTGCTCCTGGTGGATCCCCGCAGGATCGACACGCCGGACGCCGGCACGCTCGATTGGCTCCTTGGGCTGGGCCAGCGGCCGGTCGTCGTAGCGACCAAGGTGGATAAGCTGTCGCGCACCGACCGGCGGGGGCACCTGGAGATGATCCGAGGGAGGCTCGACCTGGAGGAAGACATCCCCCTCGTGCCCTGCTCCTCTGTCTCTCAGGAAGGACGGAATGAATTGTGGCAGGTGATCAGGGACATGCTCGTCATTCGTCACTCGTCAATGGTCAATCGTAAGAGTCCTGCGGCTTTTACGAATGACGAATGACCGATGACAGATGACGCTCTTCCTAGAACTTCACGTCGATGTACGCTTTATTTTTGAGCTCCCGCAGCCAGACCTGGTAGACATCCTCGCTTTTTTGCCGGTACACCAAGCCCTGAATCTCGTTCTTGACCTCGGCAAATGGCCGGAACTGCGGGGTGGTCTTCTCTTCCAGGCGGATGATGTGCATGCCCAGCGGGGTTTCGATCGGCTCGGTCAGTTGACCTTGCTCGAGCGTCTCGAGAGCGCGCTCGATCGGCGGGAGCAGCTCGCCGCGGCGGACGAAGCCGAGCGCGCCGCCCTTGGTGGCCTCCGGGCCGTCGGATCGGCGGAGGGCCAGGTCGGCGAAATCGGCGCCTCTCTTCAGTTCAGCATGGACGGCTGCGGCCTTGGTGCGGGCCTGTTCCCGGTCCTCGCTGGATCGAGGAATGATCAGAATTTGGCTGATCCGGTACTCCTCGGGCAGCATGAAGCGGCTCTGATGCTGCATGTAGTACCGCTGCATCTCGATTTCGGAGATCATCAGGCTGCTCCGGACCTCGCGATCGACCACTTTCATCAGCGTCAACTGCTCCTTGATCGCCTTTTTGGTTTCGGGTTTGGAATCGTCCACCGTTTCGCCTTGACGCTTCATCTCCTTGACGGCGTTGGCGATTTCTTCGTCTGTGACGTCCATGCCCTTCTTCTGGGCCAGTTGAATTTGCAGCTTGTGCTCGATCATCCTGGTGAGGGCTGAGTACTCGAGCTGATGCAGGCGGCGCTCCAGATCGGCTCCCCGATACTGCTCGCGAAGGCGCTTTTCTTCCCCCTCGGTGAAGGACTTGAGCTCGGAAAGGGTGATCAGCTCGGTATTGATCACCGCGACGATGCGGTCGCGAATGGTGGCTGCGTCGGCTGATAAGGTCGGGAAGGTTGACGCGATCAGCGCGACGCCGAGCGTCCAGAGCCAGCGGCGCTTCGCCGGCGGTTGCGTGATGGGGGTCGGACAGGACGATGCCAACATGCTCGTTAATGCTCGTTATGGAGTCGAAGCGACAGGCGGCGGGCCTGCGTCCTCCGTCACCAGCTTGGACGCGTCCGCCATCCGAATGGTCGCCGTCGCTCTCAGCTTGGACAGAAACTCTTCAAAGCGCTTCCGCTGTTTCTCGGCATGCAACTCCTGCCGGAGGCGCTCCCTGGCTGCGTAGGGGTTGGAGACGTTGCCCGGGTCTCGGCTGATCAGCTTGACCAGATGCACTCCCGCTTGGGTCTCGATCGGCTCGCTCACCATGCCCGGCTTGAGGGTCAAGAGTGCGGCTTCCACCTCCGGTCCGGCCGCCCCTCGGCGATAGGGGCCCAGGTCTCCGCCCCGCTGCCTGGTGGCTTGGTCGATGGAAAAGCGCTGCGCGAGCTTGGCGAAATCGGCGCCCTCGTCGAGTTGCCGTTTCAGATCCTTGGCCTGGGCGAGGGTCGGCACCAGGATCTGGGCGGCATGGACCTGCTCGGCCGACAACAGCTTCGCGGAATGGGCCGTGAAATACGACTCCTGTTCTTCCTTCGAGATGTCCACCGGCGTCCGCACGGTCGCCTGCATCAGCTCATCCAGCGCGAGCTGCTCCTTGTACCGCTCGAGGCGCTCTCGGATGCCGGGGCTTTGGTCCAGGCCCAGCTTGCGGGCCTCCTGGAGCAAGAGCTCGCGCGTGATCAGGTCGTCCAGAAATTTCCGCTTCCCCCCTTCGGTCCGATAGCGCGCCTGGGCGGCCGCCGACAGCTCCGACCAGCGGAAGTCGAACTCGCTCTGCGTGAGGGGTCGTCCATTCACGATGACCAGGACGGGCGATTCGTCGGACACCGGACTGCAGCCGGCGCTCACGGCGAGCAGCAGCCCGGCGAGGACGCGTCGCGCCCGTCCGAGTTTCCCGAAGGCGAACGACTGTCGGTTCAATGAAGCCACAGTATGCGCTCCAGCACAGGAGAATCCCCGCTCGGTACGGGTCATGTGGTACCACAGACGGTCAGGGTTTTCAAGGCTGCAGTGAGTTCAGGAAAGAGGGCGAGCCAGTCGCCCGGGGGCATCTGAAGCTCGAAGGAGAGGGGCGAGAGCAACCGCAGTCGGCGCTGGTAGCGGTCCATCAATTGGCGGATGCCGGCCTCCGGTGCCTGGGTCTTGGGATCACAGGAGATGATGACGGTCCCGGGCTTCACCTCGACCGAGGCCAGCCGCAGCGCTTTGGCCAGCAGCCGGATCTGCATGACTTCAAACAGACGCTCGACCGGCTCCGGCAGGGGCCCGTACCGATCGTGGATCTCCCCGTGCAGGAGGGCCAGGTCGCCCACCTGCCGCGCGGAGGAGAGCCGCTTGTAGAGGGAGAGCCGTTGGTGGGTATCCCCCACATAGTCCTCCGGGATGAAGGCGGAGACGTTCAGGTGCAGCGTCGGGTCCGGTTCCTCTTCGACCACCGTGCCCTTGAGGGACTGCACCGCCTGCTCGACCATCTGAAGATAGAGATCCAATCCCACGGCGGCGATGTGGCCGGACTGCTGCTTGCCCAATAGATTTCCCGCGCCGCGGATTTCCAAATCGGCGGCGGCGATCCGGAACCCGGAGCCCAGCTCGGTGAACTCCTGGATCGCGACCAGCCGCTTCTGCGCGTCGCTGCTCAGAGTCCCCTCGTCGGGCACGAAGAAATAGGCATAAGCCTGGTGGCCAGCCCGCCCGACCCGGCCACGGAGCTGATAGAGCTGGGCGAGCCCGAAGGTGTCGGCGCGGTTGACCAGGATCGTGTTCGCGCTGGGCACGTCCAGCCCGGACTGGATGATGGCCGAGGCCACCAGCACGTCCGCCTCCCGGCGGAGAAACTTCAGCATCATCGCTTCCAGGAGCCGCTCGTCCATCTGCCCGTGGGCCATGACGACGCGCGCCTCCGGCACCAACTGCTGCAGCCAGGTGGCCGTCCGCTCCATCGTCTGGACCCGGTTATGGACGAAAAAAGTCTGGCCGCCCCGGCCCAGCTCGCGGATGATCGCTTCGCGGACGGCCGTCTCGTTGAAACGCAGAACCTGGCTGCGGATAGCCAGCCGGCCGGTCGGCGGGGTCTCGATCACCGAGAGGTCGCGCACCCCGGACATGGCCATCTGGAGGGTCCGTGGGATGGGCGTGGCGGTCAAGGTCAGGACATCCACCTGGGTGCGGAGTTGCTTGAGCCGCTCCTTGTGGCGGACGCCGAACCACTGTTCCTCGTCGATGATGACCAATCCGAGGTCCCCGAACCGGACGTCCTTCTGCAGGAGCCGGTGCGTCCCGATCACGACGTCCACCGTGCCGGCCGCCAGGTCTTTCAGCACGGCTTTCGTTTCCCTGGAGGTCTGGAACCGCGAGAGCATGGCCACGCGGGCCGGGAACGGGGCGAAGCGCTGGGCGAAGTTGTCGTAATGCTGCTGGGCCAGCAGGGTCGTCGGCACCAGCACGGCCACCTGGCGGTTGTTTTCCACCGCCTTGAACGCGGCGCGCATGGCCACCTCGGTCTTGCCGTACCCCACGTCGCCGCAGACCAGGCGATCCATGGGCTTGTGTGATTCCATGTCACGTTTGATGTCCTCGATCGCCCGCAACTGGTCCGACGTCTCCTCGTATTCAAAGGCCGCCTCGAACTCATGGGTCAGGGTACTGTCCTCGTCATATTCGTTCCGATGCACGACCTCCCGGTTCGCGTAGAGCGCCACCAATTCAGCGGCCATTTCTTCGATGTCTTTCTTGACGCGGGCCGTGGTGCGCGCCCAACTGGTGCCGCCCAGCCGGTCCATTCGGGGGATATGGCCTTCCGCCCCGCTGTACCGTTGCACCTGATTCAGCCGGTCGAGCGGCACGTAGAGCTTGTCGCCGCCGACGAACTCGAGGATCAAATAGTCGCTCTCGAAGCCCTGGACCGACAGGCGCTTCAAGCCCTGATAGCGCCCGATCCCGTGCTGGACATGCACGACATAATCGCCCGCCTTCAGGTCTTCAAGCGAGGAGAGGAACGTCGCGGCCTTGCTCTTCGGGGGAGGCCGGTGGCGCATCCCCTTGGCGAACAGCTCCTCTTCGGTGATGACGGCGAGCCGTCCGTCGGCGGACACGAACCCGGCCGAGAGGTTCCCCTGGAGCAGGTAGAAGGGCGCCTTGTGCGCAGACCCCTGCGCCGCCGCCCAGTCCTGGAGCTTCCACGGAACCGCCGGCAGGTCGTGCTCGGCGAAGAGCGCCAGCAGCCGGTCCACCTGCCCACGGCTGCGCGCGACGATCAGCACGGGACCCGAAGCCCGCAGACGGTCCAGCAGAGCCAGGGTCTCAGTGAAAGGGGTGCCGCGCTGGGCCAGGCCGACGCTGTTCGGCGACTGGGCGGGGAACGGGATGGTCGGCTCCCACGTCCCGTCGAGCGGGGCCAGGGGCTCCGCCGCGAGGGTGGGGGAGGCCTTGATCCGGTCGAGAATTTCTTCCCAGGAATGATAGAGCCGGTCTGGTGGCGGGTAGGGGTGGGTCTCGCCCTGTCGCCCATGCCGCTCGTAGGCCTCTGCGACTTCTTTCCGGAATTCCTGCGCCTTCTTGATCAAGGCCTGCGGTTGGTCCAGCACGACCACCGGCTGCTCAGGGAAATAGTCCAGCAGCAGGTCCATGCGTGGATAGACAACAGGCCCGTACCATTCCGCGTCGGGCGGCAGGGCTTGCAAGGCTTCCGGCCCATCCTCCGGATAAATCAATTCACGGGCCGGCAGCAGCCAGGCTTGTCCCAGCTTCGCCGTGGATTTCTGCGTGGCCTGGTCGAAGAGCCGCAACGATTCCACCGTGTCGCCCAGAAACTCCGCGCGGAGCGGATCGGCGTAGGCGGTCGAATAGATGTCCACGATGCCGCCCCGGATGCTGAACTCTCCGGGGATCTCCACGACCGACACGCGCCGGTAGCCGAGCCGAAGCAGGCGCGAAGCCAGCGCCTCCCGTTCGACTGTCCCGCCCGGTTTGAGCTGGAGACAGGCGTGTGAGAACGCGGCACGCGGCAGGATGCGCTGGATCAGCGCCGGCAGGGAGGTCACGAGAGTCGTCGGGGCCCCTTCGGTCAAACGATGGAGGGTCCGCATCCGCTGCGCGATCAGCTCCACGTGCGGCGGCGTCCCCTCGTAAGGCAGGATCTCCCATTCCGGGAAGAGGGTCAGGGGCTCCGTCGGAAGACCGACCAGGGTGTCAAAAAACCGGAGATCATCGTGCAGCCGCTCGGCTTCCTCATCGGAGGCGGTCACGACCAGGCGCGGCTTGTTGGGCTCCTCCCGCGCGAGCAGCGCGAGCGCGAAAGCGGTCGTCGAGCCGTGCAGACCAGTCAAGCAGGACTTGCCGTTGCCGCGACGCAGGGCTTCGGCCACCGGCCGGAGCAGTTGGTCCCAGTAGGTTGTGGATGGTGAAGCGGCGGGCATGGAGGAACCGTTATGCGTGAAGCGTCATTCGTGACTCGTCGCCGGTAACAAGTTGCAAGTCTTAAGTGGCAAGTGACAAGACACAAGTAGCAAGGGGCAAGTAGCAGGTGCGCAAGTGACCAAGTCGCAAGGGTCCAAAACTTGTCGTTCGACCTAGAGGCTCTCGACAGGTTACTTGGCTACTTGCAACTTGTCAGCTTGATCCATTTGTCATTGGCCCGTTTCACGCTTCACGTTCTTGCGGATTTTCTCGACGAGCGAGGTGGTGGAGACCCCGGGGACCAAGGGAATGATCTTCACGGCCCCCCCGCGGGCCTCGACGGTCTTGCGGCCGGTGATCTGGTCTGGGGCCCAATCCCCTCCCTTGACCAGGACGTCCGGCTGAAGGTCGGCGATGAGGCGGCCCGGGTCCGGTTCGCTGAACAACACGACATAGTCCACGCAAGCCAGGGCAGCCAACACCTCGGCCCGCTGGGCCTCCGGGACGATCGGTCTCCCGTCGCCCTTGCTCAGGGTCTGCACGGAGGCATCGCTGTTCACGCCCACCACCAGCAGATCGCCCAATTCGCGGGCCGCCTGGAGGTAGCGGGTATGGCCGACGTGCATCAGGTCGAAGCAGCCGTTGGTAAAGACGATCCGCTGCTGCTTCGCGCGCCGCTGCGCGAGGAGACCGATCAACTCTTCTCTGGTTCTGATTTTCTGATTCACGGCTCCATTGTACCCTGGACGATTCCTGAATTCCTAGCAAAGCAGCTTTGTTCTCTCATGATAGAATGGTCAGACGCTCTCGCAAGGAAGGAACAGTTGTCAGTCTTCAGTTTTCGGTTCTCAGTTTCGTGACTGATGACTGAAAACTGACTACTCTCAGTCAAGCTTGGTATAGGGGAATCCATGGCCGATATCGAAGACGAAAAAGGGGGGAAGGCCTACGCGCTCTACTCGTCGCTCCGGCGGTTCTTCGAGCCGCTCAGGGAGCATTGGGAAAAGCTCACGCCGCAGGAGAAAGAAGTCGTCATCAAGGAAGTGGAAGCGTTTCTGAATTCCGTGCGCCCTCCGGGAAGCCAATAGAAGGTAGAGACCCATGACGGGCAAACGCTGGACATCCTGGTTTGCTGTGATCGTGGTCCTGCTCGCCCTGACCACCGGCCTGCTCACCTTCGCGTCAGCCGCAGAAACCGGGGACAAGCCTGCCGCAAAAGAAGGTGAGTCGAAAAAAGGCTCGCTTCGCGTCCAGGACCTTCCCAAGCCGATTCCGCAGGTCATGGACAAGATCAAGGAAGTCGGGAACGAGGTCGGCAAGGGCATCAGCAAGGCGGCCAGCGAGGGGGCCAAGGCCGTCAATAAGGCGGTGAAGGGAGATAAAGACAAGAAGAAGGAGAAATAACCCTGCTTTCTAGTCCCGGGGTTCTGTCGTCCCGCCTAAGCGAATCGCTTTCGCGCCGTGTTTCTCGATGATCGCGTCCATGGCTGCGACGGCTTTGCTGGTCCGCTGATCGAACAGGCTTTCGGTCGCAGGGCCGAGCTCTGAGAGCGAGACGCCGGCCAGCCGGTACAGGGTCCCCGGCCTGATCAGGCTCCGCAGCGCGGTGCGGATGTCCGGCCACATCGCCGGATCATAGTTCAACGGCTTCGAGAAGTGTCGTTGCCTGGTCGTCACCGTGAACGCTGCGTCTTTCAGCTTCACCGTAAAGGCGCCGGCCGCCAGCCCTTCCTGCCGCAACTCGTGGGTCAGGTCGCTCAGAAACCCTCGCAACGTCTGCTCCAGAAATGCGACATCGCGCGTGTCATGATCGAAGGTCGTCTCCTGCCCCAGGCTCTTTTGCGCCCGGTCCGGTTCAACCGGATCATGATCGATGCCTTGCGCGAGGGCCTGCAAGGCAGGGAAGCGTTTGCCCCACATGCGGCGCAGCAGCGGCTCAAAGCGCTGGTCCAGGAGATCACTGATGAGCGTGACCCCGATCCGGTCTAATCGCTCTGCGGTCTTGGGGCCGATGCCGGGCAAAGACCGGACAGGCCGGGGAGCCAAGAAGGCCGCTTCGGTCCCCGGCTGGATGACGGCGAGGCCGTCGGGCTTATGGGCATCGGCCGCCACCTTGGCGACCATCTTGCCGGTTGCCACCGCCACCGTACAGCACAGTCCCGTGGCCTCGAAGATGGCCTCCTTGACGGCTTGTCCCAGCGCTGTCGGATCGGGATGCAAGGTCTGCAGGTCCGTCGTGTCCGCGTAGAATTCGTCGATGCTTGTCCAGGCGCAGATCGGAAAGAAACGGTCCGTGACCGCGCGCATCGTGCTGTGCAGACGTTCGTAGAGGGGGCGGTCCGGCGGAACCAGGACCAGGTCGGGGCAGAGGCGCAGCGCCTGCGCCGTGGGCATGGCGGATGTCACGCCGTAAGGCCGCACGGCGTAGCTGGCGGCGGCGATAATGCCGCGCGGTGGAGGGCTGCCCACGGCCACCGGCTTGCCGGCAAGCGACGGGTTCGCCACGACCGCGGCGGATGCGAACATCGCGTCCACGTCGCCGAACAGAATCTGGCGGGGCCAACGGGCCATCGACGCTCGTCAATCGTCATTCGTCATTGGTCAATCGAAAGAGGACGCAGCATGCCGCGGCAGCACCCGCACCGGTGGCGGCTCGGCCTGATGGTGCGCCGCTGCCGCTGATAGACCTTACCGCATCCCAGGCAACGCCAGGCGTACTTGGCCAGGGCCAGCACGGCCTCGTCCAGTGCGTGGCTGATCGTCACACCGAGCCCCTCGCGATTCATCTCGACCATCTTCCGCCGGAAATCCGGACCGTGATTCGGCCGCCGCTTGAGGATATCGAACTGCCACTGGTGGATCATCTCATGGGCCAGGGTGCCGAGGAGTTCATGTTCGACGTCTCCCGACGATTGCTGAAGGAGCGGCACCGACAGCCGGATGCACCGACGGGCCGTTCCTGCGTCAGGAACCCGCGGCCCGACGCGGCTCGTGAACATCCCGGCGGACGAGGTCAGGCGCCGGCTCCAGACGACCTCAATGGAAGGCAGCGCGCCGCGAAAGAAACGGTGGTTGAATTCACCCCAGAGATGTTGCAGCCGATCGGTTGTGAAGACTGGTTGAGGGCAGGAGTCCTGGCGCAGCCGAGTCATCGCTCCAGTTCTTCAATCACGGCGGCGGCCAATAGCGGCACCATGATCTCGTGGTGGCCGATGAGCTGATATCCGTGGCCGCCCTTCTGGGTCGGCCGCCGGACGACGTTGGTCATAGGACGGTAGTGGGGCAGGAAATCCATGTTGACGGTGGTGATGTCGGTCAGAGCGTGGCCTAGGTTCCGGCCGAGCGAGACCGTCTTGAGAAACACCTCCGGGAGGATCACGGCGGAGCCCAGGTTGAGATACACGCCGCCCTCCATGCCGGCCACGACCGCCGCCAGTTTTCGGAAGTCCAACAGCGAGGCGGCTCCGATCGCCGCTCCGTCCGCCGAGGGATGCATGTGGATGATGTCGGTGCCCAGGGCCACGTGGACCGTCACTGGAATCCCCAGCTTGGCGCCGGTGGCCAGGATGCTGATCCGCTGGTTGGGAAACTGCCGCTTGCGCAGGGTGACGTACCGGCCGACCGCCTCGCCGAGCCCCAGCCCCTCCTTGGCCCCGCTCACGATGGCTTCGTTCAGCATCCGGCCCGTTTCCTCCGCCATGCCGAAACGGCCCGAGTCGATCTCCGCGTCCACTTCCTCCGATGTGTGCCCCAGCAGCGCCAGCTCGAAGTCATGGATGATCACGGCGCCGTTCATCGCCATGGCCGTCACGATGCCGCGTTCCATCAGGTCCACGAGGATGGGATTGAGCCCGACCTTGGTCACGTGGGCGCCCATCCCGACGATCACCGGCTTGCCGCGGCGTCGCGCGCTCACGATGGCCCGCGTGACCGCCCGCAGCGTCTTGACCGCGAGGATGTCGGGGAGGGTGGCCAGGAAGCGTTTCAAGGCGCCGCTGCGCTGCCAGGGAATGGCGAAATCCGACAGCCGCACCTTGCTGTGGCGGCGGCTCAGCGGATAGGTCTTGAGCCGTGACACGTCGATCGGCGGCACGGATTTCTTCTCAAGTCTTTTCAAACAGCTCTTCCTCGATCAGCTCGCAGAGGACGTGGCCGAGCGTGATGTGGCTTTCCTGGATGCGGGCCGTCACGGTGGACGGCACGATGAAACAATGGTCCACCACACCAACCAACTTGCCGCCCTTGCCGCCGGTCCAGCCGACTGTGGTCAGGCCGAGCGCCCGCGCCGCCTCCGCCCCCTTGAGCACGTTGGGTGAATTGCCGCTGGTGCTGATGGCGATGGCGATGTCGCCCTTCTGACCGTGGGCTTTGACCTGGCGGGCGAAGACCTCGTCGTAGGCGTAATCGTTGGCGATGCAGGTCAGCGCCGCCAGGTCGGCGCCCAGTGCGAGGGCCGGCAGGGGCCGGCGGTCCTTGTGGTACCGGCCCACGAACTCAGCGGCCAGATGCGACGCATCCGTCGCACTCCCGCCGTTGCCGAAGAGCAGCAGCTTGTGCCCATCGCGCAACGCGCGGGCAATCAGCCGCACGACCTGCTCGATGCGATCGGCGTGCTCGCGGACGAACCGGCGCTTGACCTCGGCGCTCTCCTCAAAGGCCTTGATGGCGCGCTCTTTCATGCAGCGGCATTGTAGGGCGAGAGCCGTGCCCTGTCAAACCAGCCAAGGCCGCATATCCGAGGTTGAGGGCGTGGATAGTGACGGGCGCAAAGCCGTATACTCGCCGGGCTGTGACGCGCCGTGACACAGTCTCGGTCTTTTCTTCTCCCTTACGCTCGGGCCGACTGCTGGCCGGCTGGATAGCCGGGCTGGGCTTGCTGCTTGTCTGGCTGTCCGGTCCTGCCCGGGGCCAGGAGTCGCTTGAAGACTATGAATTGAACTATTCACGGGGCGCTGTGGAGTTCGACCGTGGTCGGTATGAGTCGGCCGGGGCCTTCTTCCGCTCCGCTCTTCAGGCGAAACCGGACGATCCCGAAGCCGCCGCCTACCTGGGTCAGACACTGCTTCGGCGCAAGCAATACGGCGAGGCCGAGGTGGTGTTCCGGAGAATGCTGGCGGTCAATCCTTCCTCCGGTCGGGCCTGGCTCGGCTTGGGCATCCTCCAGTACCACCAGAAACGGTACCCAGAGGCCAAGGAGAGTCTCCTGTCCGCCGAGAAAGCATCCCCTGAAGACCCGCTGGTCCATTACTATCTCGGCTTGACTCACCACGAGTTGGGCGAGTTTGAGGAGGCGCCGGCGCGGTTTCGCCGGGCCATGACCCTGAGTCCGGACCTGGCTCCCAGCGCCCAGTATTACACCGGGGTTGCGCATCTTCGCCGAGGGGCGCCAACCGAGGCCCGGGAAGCGCTTGAGGCGGCGATCGCGGCGGAGCCGGAATCGGAGCAGGCTCAGTCCGCCAAGGCGCTCCTGGCGCAGTTAGAAGCGCCCCCTGCGCCTGAGAGCCGGTGGACGGTGAACGGTGCGGCCGGGATGGAGTATGACACCAACGTCGTCCTGCTGCCCAGCGGCACGTCGCCGCCGGCCGGCACCACCGGCATCTCCCTAGAATCCGACTATCGCTCGGTGCTGACCGGGTCCCTGGACTTTCGCGGCCTCCAGACCGATCGCTTGACCGGAGGCATCACGTACGGCATTTACCAAAGCTTCCATTCCCGGCTCAGCGGGTTTGACGTGGAAGACCATGCGCCTTCGGCCTACCTACGGTATCAGGATGGTCCCGTGGCCCTGAATCTACAATACATCTACAACTACACCCTGGTCGGGCGCTCCCCATACCTCAATGCGAACACCGCCCTCTCCGTCCTGACCCTCACGGAGTCCGTGAACACCGCCACGCAGCTCCAGTTTCGCTACATGGATAAGGTCTTTCGGAGCGGTCGTTTTCTCCTGAACCAGGCCCGGAACGGCAAGAACTGGCTTGCCGGCGTGACCCAATATCTCATCTTCTCCGAAAATAAAGGGCGGATGTGGCTGGGGTATATCTTCGACACCGACGTGACCGGAGGCGGATCGCCCCAAGTCGCGGCCCCGCCGAATACCCCTGATAATGCCGACTGGAACTACCAGGGGCATCATGTTTCGACAGGGCTTGAGGTGCCGCCGATCCTGACCCTAGAGTTGTCTCTTGCGTTCGACTGGATCCACCAGCAGTATTCGAACCCCAACTCCTATTCGGTCGACGGCCACACCAGACGGCGCGATAACATCTATAGCTTTACCGGGGCGGTGAGCCGGGATTTTGGCGAGAATCTCTCGCTCACGTTCCAGTATACTTATAACCGGGATGATACCAACGTGGATGTGTTCTCCTACGCGCGGAGCGTCTATTCTCTGATGCTGAGCGCGTCCTTTTAACAGTACAATATCAACGCCGTCAGGAGAAGACCGTGACGAAGACGACAGAGGGACAACGCAGCATCCTGTTCGACCTGCTCGGATTGCCCCTTGCTGTGTTGCTCCCCGTTTCACCCCTGTGGGCGGAGGAGGCCGGCCAGGGTGGGAGCCAGAGGGAAGGGCAAGGCAGAGAGATCGGTGCGATCACCTCTGTACAGGGCAAGGTCCTCATGGACCATCCGGACCCCGACGCCCCGTTTCAGGCCAAGACCACGGACAATCTTCAGTTCAACGATGTGATCGAGACCCATGGGCAGTCCCGGACCAAAATGCTGCTGCATAGCGGGAGCATCCTCACGGTGGGCGAGAACAGCCGTGTCGAGATCATCGAGCACGAGCACGACCAGGCCAGCGCTGAACGGAGCGTGACGGTCAGGCTCGTGCAGGGCAGTCTGCGCGTCTTCGTGGGGAACGCCTTTGCGACAGCCGGCTCGAAATTCGAAGTCCAGACGCCGACGGCGAGCGCCGTCGCCCATGGCGGCGTTTTCGTCGTCTGGGTTGACAAGGACACGAGCGGAACGGCGAACATCGGGACGTCCGGCTCGGTCGAGTTCACGTCGGGTGGGCAGACGGCCCGCCTGGCTCCGGGGGAGTACAGCCATGCCGCTGCGCGTAGCATCCCCGTGCCGGTGGCTCTGATCGAGGCCAAGGCGCATCCCGTGGTCCACGAGACGATCGCGGCCACCGACCTGAAGGAAAGCCTGCGGCACGAGGCCCCGAAGGACGCGCTGCGCGAGATCGGCGCGCCCCGCGCCATCGGGCTCGGTTTAGGCGGAGTAGGGGTCGCTGGAGGTGCAGGAGGTGAGAGCCCAGCGGGAGACCAAGGGAAGGCGCCGGACCAGAGCGCAGGCGTGGATGCGGCGCAGGGCGGCGGCCAGAGCGCCAGTAATACCTCTCCAACTCAGCCGAAGCATCAGGCCGGGACTCCCAATCCCAACCGGACGCCGCCCTCCGTCCATTCGGGAGCTGCCGACCGGCTCCTTCGTCCGCATGAAGGCGGCCCGCTCCGGGGCGAAGGCCGGATCAGGCGGTAGTCGAGCGCAGTCATCCAACACAACAGAGTCCCCGTCCATTTCGCCACCCTCCCCCCAACCGAGACTCCTGATTGATCGTGCCGGATCGGGGTGTTATAGTCCGCCGGCGATGGCTGTCGATGCTCCTGTCAGAGCCTTGTTGATCGCGGTCGGCGAGGATGCGCCGGCTGCGGTCTACACGATCAACCGGCTCAAGCCGGAGCTGCTCTGTTTTTTCGTCCCTGAATCGGCAAAAATCCTCGTCGAGACAGCCGTGCAGCCGCAGATCGCCCAGATGCCGCGCCGGTGGGATTGGCTCGTCACGCCGGACGCGACGCGCTTTCTGGCCTGTCATCAGACATTGGCCCGCGCCCTGCCCGAGCTGATGCGGACCTGGGAGGTGCAAGCCGGCGAGCTGGTCGTGGACCTGACCGGCGCGACGCCCGCGATGGCTGCGGCACTGTCCCTTGCCGGCATGCCGTTCACCTCGCGGGTGATCACAGTCGGCCGGACGGGGAGCGGGACGACCTCTGAAGGCGAAGCCGTCACCATTGACGGGCAGGCACGGATCTGGCTGCAGGGCAATCCCTGGGATGAAGCGGCGGGCCGCGTGCGCGCGGAAGGCTGCGACCTCTTCAACCGGGGGTCGTTCGATCCAGCCGTATCCCTCTTCCACCAGATCGAGGCACGGGTCAGCGGCGGACAGAAACCCCTCTACCGAGCGCTGGCGGATCTCGCGGAAGGCTACAGTCTCTGGGAGCGGTTTCACTATCGCCAGGCCTGGGACAAGCTCAAGACCTCGCTCAAGGCGCTGGAGATGGCCTCCGTCTGGGGAGGCCCGGCCGGCCTGAAGGCCGTCCTTCCCGCCATTAAGCAAAACGCGGGCTTTCTGGAAAAACTGGTCCTGGACCCTCAGGAAGTGAAGGAGGCCGTGGCCTACGATCTGCTGGCCCATGCGCGGCGCAGGGCCGAACAGAACCATCACCCCGAGGCCGCCGTCACGGCGCTGCTGCGGGCTCTCGAAGCTTCAGCGCAGCACCGGTTATTCAAGCAGTACAAGATCAAGACCTGGGACGTTCAGCCCGAGCAGTTGCCGGAGGCCCTCCGCGAACCCTGCCGGACCTGTTTTCTGGACGATATCGACGGCAAGTACAAGCTGCCGCTCCACGCGCAATTTCGCGCGTTAGCCGGCTTGGGCGATCAGATGGGACAAGCGTATTTGGCCCAGTGGCCCAAGATGAAGCCGCTCCTGGATGCGGCGAATCAGGCGATCCTCGGCCACGGCTTCGAGCCGGTGAAGCCGGAACGGTTCCATCAGCTCTATGACCTGGTGATCAAGCTGACCGGCGTCAGTGAGGCGTCGCTGCCTCGTTTTCCGATGCTGAATTTGTGAAGAAGCTGTCGGCATTCAGCTCTCAGCTTTCAGCGTCCCTTCTCAGGGGAAGCGGATGGCGGAAGCTGACCGCTGATGGCTGAAAGCTTCCCATGGAAGTTCGAATCTACTGACGGGAACAATAAAGTGTCCTGCAATGAAAAAGTGATCAAAAAATACGCGGTCCTGGTCAAGAAACTGGAAACGCTCAGGACCGAGCAAAAGTTGGAGCTGTTCTGTGGAGAGTCGAGACCGGATATCCAAAGGACGTGAACTACATCACTCCGACCAACCGAACCGCACACCTGAGGACACAAACGTCGGTTGTCAGAACACAACCGGAATACACGGGATCTTCGGAAGTTTCGTAAAATTTTTCTGGTGTTGATCGATGAGAAAGAGTTGGATCAAGGGCATAATCTTTCTTATACGCGTTTTTTAAGAGTTCTGTTTGGCACTGATGGATCAAGTAATTTCCTGGCACCCTCGGAGCCACATACCGGCAAATTTTTGGGGTCCAGTAACCCCACCTGTGCCAAAACGCTCGCTTGATCCCAGTAGATGTGCTCATGCGTTATCTTGTTGTCCTTCACACCGGCAATGACAACGACTGCAACCTCCACTTTCTTGCCTGTTGGTGCGATCTCCGGCAGTAACCAATCAATCACCGTGGTGTGTGTAAACGTTATGACTAATTCATCGACGATTTGAGTAGTGCCAACGGTTAGTGATACCCGCTTCATTGTCACATCAGGTGGAAAGAATTTTCCAACAAGATGATTTTTGTAGAAACTTCTGACGCCATCGTATCCGTTCCCCCCCATCATATTTGGAATATTATGCAGGTGAGGGTTGTCAGACATTGTTGCCATTGTTGTATCCAAGTCACCTTGTAGCTCAGCATTGACATGCTTCTCTAGAAGCTCGATCATTGCTAACTCGGATTCTGAATAGTGACTGTCCATGGTGGTCTCCGTAGTCGGACGGTTACGAATACTTGCGTGGGAGGAGTCTAGCCAGGACAGGGCAAAGAAGCAAGGGATGACGACGAGGCGTTGAGGCTGAGGGCTGAGCATGCCGAGCCGGCTGAAACAGCTTAGGCGGCGGGAAGCGAACGAGGGCGTGAGAGGAGCAACGAAATCCTTACGAATGAGGCGGTTCACAACTTTTTGCAGTATGCGTGAAAGCTCTCCAGAACATTAGAGAAACTGTTCTGTTTTGCTACAAGCTCAATTTACGTCTTGCAACTAATTTATATTGCAATGGAAATTCGCATCTACTACGAAGACACCGATTGCGGCGG